>Ga0134128_10000095_pt1 | contig 120122 bp, 103 predicted proteins | sample KB31754_FD_96462 | JGI IMG/M metagenome (GOLD analysis project Ga0134128, IMG submission 96462) | Terrestrial soil microbial communities with excess Nitrogen fertilizer from Kellogg Biological Station, Michigan, USA - KB3-175-4 | ecosystem: Environmental > Terrestrial > Soil > Unclassified ... | reverse complement strand
TTTATTCGTTTATTGCTTTATTCGTTTATTGCTTTATTAGTTTATTCGTTTATTGGTTATTTTTTTTTTGAGATTCTCTGACAAACTTGATAAACGCGTTCAACATTAAAAGCAATTTCTTACAGAGGTCAATTAATGATTGGCAAATTTCAGTACTTATAATTTTTCTTCTCAAACATTTTGACAACCAAGATTTGGTTTCCTGGATTGATCCTCTTGAATAAAAATAAAATTGTTTACTTTCTTTATAAAAGTATCTTCCATTACCTTCAGCAATATTTGCAGAAATTGAATCAACCGCTCTTACTAATTATTTTCCAATCGTATCTTTTTTAAAATAATCCCAATTATTAACAATATTCCATATATCATCAGAAAACTTTCTGCAATATTATAAACATCAAGTTTTTCTAAAGTAAATTCCATAATAGTTAATTTTAGTAAGTTTTATCAATTAATCCAAAATAACTAATAAATCGAGTTTAAAAAACTTTAGATAATGCAACGAGTTTCAGACTTGCCAAATAACCAAATAAACTAATTAACCAATAAACCATCCTGCGATTACACTGCTACAGGAGCCTTGATCGCAGGGTGCGATTCATAATTCACTAATTCAAAATCTTCATACTCAAAATCAAAAATACTTTTTACGCCGGGATTAATTTTCATTTGAGGAAGTGGAAACGGTTTTCGCGAAAGTTGCAATTCCGCTTGCTCAAAATGATTTTTATATAAATGCACATCTCCAAAAGAATGAACAAAATCTCCTAATTCCATATCACAAACCTGCGCAATCATCATTGTAAGCAAAGCATAGGATGCAATATTGAAAGGTACTCCCAGAAAAACGTCGGCACTGCGCTGATACAATTGGCACGACAATTTTCTTTTTCCTGATTCTGTTGAGGTGGTATAAAACTGAAACAAACAATGACAAGGCATTAGTTTCATTTCGGGAAGATCAGCGACATTCCATGCGCTGATAATCAATCTGCGGCTGTCGGGGTTCGTTTTTAATTGTTCCATTAATTCAGAAACCTGGTCAACGGTTTTGCCATCGGCTCCATCCCAGCTACGCCATTGCTTTCCATAAACAGGACCTAAATTTCCATTTTCATCGGCCCATTCATCCCAAATTCGGACTCCATGTTCCTGCAAATAAGCAACATTGGTATCGCCTTTTAAAAACCACAACAGTTCATAAATGATACTTTTCAAATGCAGTTTTTTTGTCGTTACCAATGGAAAGCCATCCTGTAAATTAAAACGCATCTGGTATCCAAAAAGACTCCTGGTTCCCGTCCCGGTGCGGTCACTTTTATCAACTCCGGTATCCATTATTTTTTGTAAAAGCTGAAGATATTGTTCCATGAGTGCAATTTAATAATTTGAAAATTTAAAAATTCGAAAATCTAAAAATGGGTAATAGCACATATCAGCTTATCAGCAACATTTTCAGAATACTTATATTTGCCAAACTTTTAAAAAAACTTCATGTCAGTATTAGTTAATAAAAATTCAAAGGTTTTAGTGCAGGGATTTACCGGAACAGAAGGTACTTTTCACGCAACACAAATGATTGAATATGGAACAAATGTAGCAGGGGGAGTTACTCCTAATAAAGGCGGATCAACCCATCTTGACAGACCCGTTTTTAATACAGTTGAACAAGCGGTAAAAGCTACAGGTGCGGATGTAAGCATCATTTTTGTGCCTCCTGCTTTTGCGGCGGACGCAATTATGGAAGCAGCGGATTCCGGAATTGCACTAATAGTTTGTATTACTGAAGGAATTCCTGTTCAGGATATGGTGAAAGTGAAGAATTATTTATTAGACAAAAAATCAAGATTGATTGGGCCTAATTGTCCCGGAATTATAACAGCCGGCGAATGCAAAGTAGGAATCATGCCGGGATTTATTTTTAAAAAAGGAAGAATAGGAATTGTTTCAAAATCAGGGACACTGACTTACGAAGCTGCAGACCAGGTAGCCAAAGCAGGTTTGGGAATCTCAACTGCAATTGGAATTGGTGGCGATCCGATCATTGGAACCACTACAAAAGAAGCTGTTGAACTTTTCATGAATGATCCTGAAACGGATGGTATTGTAATGATTGGAGAAATTGGTGGCGGAATGGAAGCAGAAGCTGCCCGCTGGATCAAAGAAAATAATCGTAAACCAGTTGTTGGTTTTATCGCAGGACAAACAGCACCAGCCGGAAGAAGAATGGGGCATGCAGGTGCCATTGTGGGAGGTGCAGAAGATACCGCCGCTGCAAAAATGAAAATCCTTTCAGAATGCGGAGTTCATGTAGTAGCAAGCCCCGCAGATATTGGAAAAACAATGGCAGACGTCATGAAAAAATAAATGAATATCTCAATTTTTCTAAAGGTGATTTGTAAAAGAATCACCTTTTTTATTTCTACATGCCAAATTTATTTTTCTCATTTTACAAATATATACAATGCATTTATTTCTTCGTTTACTGTTCTTTTAGACGGAATAAAACTCACCGATTCCTGTAATTTGGGGCAAAAAAAATCCTTTCCAATTGAATGAAAAGGATTTTAAAAATTTCTATTAAATAGCGATTAATAATCTTTGCTGTATCCGCCACTGCTTCCACGGCCACCACCATATCCACCGCCACCGCTTCTGCCACCACCATATCCGCCGCCGCCGCTTCTGCCGCCGCCGCCATATCCGCCGCCGCTTCTGCCACCGCCACCGCCGTAGCCACCGCCGCCACTTTTCTTGTAGCCGCTGCCTTCAGGACGTGGTTGTGATTCATTTACGATTAATTTACGGCCCTGAACTTCGCTTTCATTTAATGTTGCGATTGCAGTTTTTGCAGCATCGTCGTCTTGCATTTCAACAAAACCAAAACCTTTGCTACGGCCCGTGTTTTTTTCTTTTAGAATTTTTGCACTTGAAACAGTACCATATTGACTGAATAAGTTGTTTAAATCATCATCGGTCATTGACCAACTGAGATTACCTACATAGATGTTCATTGTAAAAACTTTTTTTTAAATAAAATAATAACTATTAATGAATCAGTAGCTACAATGAACTGAAGAAACCTTGAAGAGAAACATCAGCCAAAAGGAAACCAAACTAACCATTAACAAGGTCTAAAGATAGACTTTTATTTGAAATAACATTATTTTTTAAAAAAATTTTTTTGATAATTTTTTTTATTTCAAAATAAGAAAAAGAATAATTTGAAAAAATGAGGAAAATAAAAAAATTTTACCGCTTATATCACGTTTAATTTTACCGGAATTCCAAAAACCGCTCTTGCTTTTATTTTTTATATTTGATCAAATGTTTGTTTTGAAAAAACTTTTTCTAATCTGCTTTCTTTTCTTTTCTTCAAGTACTTCTTTCTGCCAGGACCGTTATTTTCAGCAACAGGTAAATTATAAGATTGATGTTACTTTAAATGATATTGAAAATACTTTGGATGGATTCGAAATTATTGATTACACCAACAATTCTTCTGACACACTTCATTTTATCTGGTTTCATCTGTGGCCCAATGCTTACAAAAATGATAGGACCGCTTTTAGCGAGCAAATGCTGCAGCTTGGAAGAACGGATTTTTATTTTAGTAATGAAAAAATGCGGGGATATATTAATCGTCTTGATTTCAAAGTGAATGGAATCACAGCTAATCTTGAAGATCATCCACAATATATTGATGTAGCAAAATTAATTTTACCAACCCCGCTTCTTCCTGGTGAAACAATAAAAATTTCTACTCCTTTCCACGAAAAAATTCCTTTTAATTTCTCCCGTGGCGGCCATGTTGATCAAACTTATCAAATTACACAATGGTATCCGAAACCTGCTGTTTTTGATAACAAAGGCTGGCATCCGATACCCTATCTCGATCAAGGTGAATTTTATAGCGAATTTGGAAATTTTAATGTGCAAATAACTGTTCCTCAAAATTATATCATTGCTGCTACCGGTGAGCTTCAGAATAAAAATGAAATTGAATGGCTGAAAGAAAGAGCAGGTAAGAAGTTACAAGTTAACAGAAAAAAAGTCTCAGTTAGCAATAACAAAAAATTGGCTATAAACAATGAGCAGGAAACAGTGAAAGGACAAAAAACGCTAAATTATATTCAGAACAATGTTCATGATTTTGCATGGTTTGCAGATAAGAATTTTTTAGTCCGTTATGACACCTTGCAATTAGCCTCAGGAAGAATTATTGATGCCTATTCTTTCTTCACTTCAGAAGGTTTGCCTGTTTGGAAAAACAGTATTCAGTTTATCAAAGATGCGATCACAACGAGAAGTAAATGGCTGGGAGAATACCCTTACAATACCGTTACTGCTGTAGAAGCAAAAATGGGTTTTAGCGGAGGAATGGAATATCCCACCATAACCAGTATTTCTCCAACTGAGGATGAAAAATCGCTGGATATGACCATCGAACACGAAGTAGGCCACAACTGGCTTTACGGGATTTTGGCAAGCAACGAAAGAGAGCATCCATGGATGGATGAAGGCATGAATACGTACTATGATAATCGTTATGAAAAATTAAAATATGCAGATAAAAATATCCAAGAAAATCAAAGAGGTTTTTTAAATAAAAAGATGCCCGAGGATTTTGATAACCTGATTTACCGGATGCAATTGCGGTCGAAAAAAGATCAGCCGATTGAAACATCTTCCGAAGATTTTTCTTCAACAAATTATGAAGTAATTGTGTATTACAAAGCCGGTTTATGGATGAAAAAGCTGGAGGATTTCATTGGAAAAGATTTGTTCGATAGTTGTATGCAAGAATACTACAATCGCTGGAAATTCAAACATCCCTATCCCAAAGATTTTAAAAAGGTGGTAGAAGATGTAAGCAAAAAAAATGTAGATTCTATTTTTCCATTATTATCAAAAAAAGGAACTGTCGAACCGGTTCAGAAAAAAGAATTTAAAATCGGTTTTTTGTTCAATCTAAAAAATACAGATAAATACAATTATCTTTTTTTATCACCAGCTTTTGGATATAATTATTATGACAAGATCATGCTGGGCGCCTTGATCCATAATTACACTTTACCAGAACCAAAATTTCATTTTTTTGTCGCTCCGCTTTATGCAACAACAAGTAAGACATTGAATGGAATTGGAAGAGTGGGATTGGATTTGAATAGTTATGGGTCAATTCGAAAAACAGAAATTTCTTTTAGTGCTGAAAAATTTTCAATGGATGAATTTACAGACTCAACAGGTAAAAAAAATTACCTTGGGTTTACAAAAATGGTTCCTTCCATAAAATTGATTTTCAGAAATAAGAATGCAACCAGTTCTGTAAAAAAATGGCTTCAATGGAAAACTTTTTTCATCAGCGAAACTTCTTTATTCTTTTCAACCGACACCATCAATCATCAGGACATTATCAGTTATCCAAAAATCAACCGCTATCTGAATCAACTCACTTTTTCAATTGATAACAACCGGGCTCTTTATCCATATTCTTCCAACATTATTGCAGAGCAGGCAAAAGATTTTTTACGCCTGGCCTTTGAAGGAAAATATTTTTTCAATTATGCAAATGGAGGCGGAATGAACGCAAGATTGTTTGCAGGAAAATTTATTTATCTCACTGACAAAACCCTTTCAAAGCAATTTGAAACTACGCGTTATCATTTAAATATGACCGGCGCAAATGGTGATGAGGACTACACTTACAGCAATTATTTTGTTGGAAGAAATGAATTTCAAAAAGCACCTTCCCAACAAATTATGATAAGAGATGGAGGGTTTAAAGTGCGAACAGATATGCTAAATCAAAAAGTAGGCAAAACAGATGATTGGTTGGCTGCTTTGAATTTGAATACCGATTTTCCTAAAGCAATCAATCCTTTACAAGTACTTCCTTTTAAAGTTCCTTTAAAACTTTTTTTAGATGTCGGCACTTATGCAGAAGCATGGAAAAATAATGCTGCTACAGGAAAATTTATTTATGATGCCGGGCTGCAGCTACCGATATATAAAAATGTTGTAAACATTTATGTGCCTCTTCTTTACAGTAAAGTTTACGCTGATTATTTTAAGTCAACTATTACAGAGAAGCGGTTCTGGAAAAATATTTCTTTCAGCATTGACATTCAAAATTTCCGGCTAAATAAATTTTTAAATTTGCCCGACCTTTAGTTTCAAATAAAAATTTTCTTTTTTGAATATTTCCTATTTACCACATCATAAAATTGATAAACTAAAATGGGATGATTGTATAGATAATGCCAGCAACGGCCTGATCTATGCTTACTCATTTTATCTTGATGCAATGGGTGAAAATTGGGATGCGTTAATTCTGGGTGATTATAAAATGGTAATGCCACTTACCTGGAAAAAGAAATACACTGTTTATTATTTGTATCAGCCATTCTATACCGCTTCGCTCGGCATTTTTGGGAATAATATTTCCGCAGATATCGTCAATAATTTTTTAAAAAATATTCCTTCAAAATTTAAGTATTGGGATTTTTATCTGAACCGTGATAATTTATTTTCTCTTCCTGATTTTCCCATGTATGAAAGGAGCAATTACATTCTTCCCTTGAACGAAAATTATGAAAGCTTACAAAGCAGATATGCAACAAGCCATCTCAGAAATATCAAAAGAGCGAATCAATTTGGTAATACTGTAAAGAAAGATATTCCGGTTAAAGAGGTGATACAACTTGCCAAAGGACAGGCAAAAGATTTTTCACGAATTGAAGAAAATAATTTTTTGGACCTGGCTAACCTGTATGCATTTCTGAGAAAAAAAAATCAGGCAATTACATATGGGGTTTACTCTTCGCAACATCAACTCGTTGCTTCATGCGCTTATTTTTTTTCAAACAAAAGAGCGTTTTATATTTTAGTCGGAAATCATCCGAATGGAAAAACATCCGGCGCTTCTCATTTAATGATTGACTATTTTATCAGAGAACATGCAGGAGAATATCTGACTCTCGATTTTGAAGGACGCAATGTCAATAGACTTGCTTTTTTCTATAAAAGTTTTGGTGCCCATCTTGAGAAATATCCGGGAATAAAATTGAATAAACTTCCTGCTATCGTGAAATTATTCAAGCAATAAAATCTTTGCGAGCTGCAGATCTATCGGCGTTGTGATTTTGATATTGCCAGGTTCACCTTCAATTAAATTCACCTTTAAACCAAAAGCTTCCACAACAGTTGCTTCATCTGTAAAACGATCTTTATAATCAATTGCAAAAGCCGGTAATAAAATCTTACTATGAAAAGTTTGGGGAGTTTGAACCAACTTTACTTTGTTTCTATCCAAAGCTTTATTGCCATTATTGGTCAATAACCTGATGCTATCGTTACAATCAACAACCGGAATTGCAGTACCCAATTCAAAGGCGGCCTCATAACATCTTTTGATCAAATCCTTTGACAGTAAGCATCTTACGCCATCATGCACAAAAATGATCACTTCTTCATTTTTAATTAATGAAAGACCATTTCGAACTGAATGAAATCTTGTTCTTCCTCCGGCTGTAATTTTGAATTTTGCCGGTTCAAAATATCCATCAATAATTTCCTGTCCTTTTCCAATATGCTCTTCCGGTAAAACCAAAATGATTTCAATGTCATCATAAGCATCTAAAAACGCTTTGATGGTATAATATAAAACCGGTTTATTTTTTAAAAGTAAAAACTGTTTTGGTATTTCATGATTCATTCTTAAACCATTTCCGGCAGCTACTATCAATGCAATTTTCTTCATTCCCCAATTCTTTTAAATTTATATTTCAGAAAAATTTAAATGCTTCCTCCTGCAATTATTTTTTGTAATTCATCATGTATTTTCCCATTGGTTGCAATAATTCCGTGCTGAAAAGGAGAATATATTTCGCCTTTTAAATTTGTTACTTTTCCACCAGCTTCTTCAACGATTAAAAAACCTGCTGCACTGTCCCATGCGTGAAGTTCGTGTTCATAAAAACCGTCAAATCTTCCTGCTGCCACCCAACAAAGGTCAATTGCTGCGCTTCCTAATCTTCTTACAGGAATCCCTTTTTTAATGAGTTTGGAAAATACTTCCAATGGCCCGTTGGGCTGGTCTAAATAATTGTAAGGGAAGCCTGTAACGAGGCAACTCGTCATCACTTCTGTTTTATGACTTACAGAAATTTTTTCTCCATTTAATGTTGCGCCTTTATCTTTTTCCGCAAAATAAAATTCATCCATGTTTGGGTTAAAAACCGCACCCATAAACATTTTACCTTTATATTCCAATCCGATACTTACACAGCAAATGGGGATTCCGTTTGCAAAATTTACGGTGCCATCAATCGGATCAATGATCCATTTGTAATCACTTTCGGAAATTTTTTCGTCACTTTCTTCGCTGACAATTCCATGATCAGGAAAGGCAGTTTTTATCACAGAACGAATTGCTTTATCAGATGCATGATCCGCCTCGGTCACAAGATTGTTGATACCCTCTTTATGACTGATGGAGAACTTCCCATGAAAGTATTTTTTTAATTCATCTGCACCAGCCTTTGTTGCCTTAATTAATGTTTCTTTATACATTTTGCAAAGATTAATTATTTTATCCAATTCCTAAATTGATAAATCTTGTACCCTCAATTCTATTATTACTAAATTGCCATTTTTAAAAAATCTCAAACTTACAAATAAACCCAATTAACTAAAATTACATTGTGCTCCTTTCTGTTATCATAGTGAATTATAATGTCAAATATTTTTTAGAGCAATGCCTTTGCTCGGTACTAAAAGCAATGAGAAATATTGATGGTGAAATATTGGTTGTTGACAATGCATCAACAGATGGAAGTTTTGAATTTTTTAAAAACAGGTTTGAAAAAGTAAATTTTATCTGGAATAAAACGAATGTTGGTTTTGCAAAAGCAAACAACCAGGCTTTGAAAATCGCGAAAGGTGATAACATTTTATTTCTAAATCCTGACACTATCGTTCCGGAAGATTGTTTTGAAAAATGCATTGAATTTCTTAATCAAAATAATTGTGCTTTAGGCGTTAAAATGCTCGATGGTGCGGGAAATTTTTTGAAAGAAAGCAAAAGAGCTTTTCCTTCGCCAGCCACTTCTTTATTCAAGCTATCAGGATTTTCAAAATTATTTCCACAATCAAAAATTTTTTCAAAATACCATCTCGGTTATTTGAATGAAAATGAAAATCATGAAGTAGATATTCTCGCCGGAGCTTTCATGATGATCCCCAAAAAAATTCTTACGATAACCGGTGGTTTTGATGAACAATTTTTTATGTACGGTGAAGACATAGATCTGAGTTTCAGAATTCAAAAGGCTGGATTTAAAAATTATTATTTTGCCGGAACCTGCATGATTCATTTCAAAGGTGAAAGCACTAAAAAAGGAAGTTTGAATTATGTAAAAATGTTTTATAAAGCAATGAGCATTTTTGTAAAAAAGCATTACGGAAGCAGCAGAGCCGGCATGTTTCATTTCTTTATTCAACTCGCTATTCTTTCAAGAGCATCGCTGGCAGCAGTCTCCAGGGTTTTACATTTCAATGTTCGAAAAACCAAAAGAAAATCAGAAAGCAAATTGTTTCTCATAGCTGGAAGCGAAAATGAATTTGTAAAGGCAAAAAACATTTTGCAAACGTCAGAAAAAACCAAATCTGCTTATGAAAGATTAAAAACTGATGCTGCAGGATTATTGAACGATTTTCAAAGCAAAATTGAATCTGTTCCGGTTACTGATTTTGTTTTTTGTGAGGGAAACCTTTCTTTCAAAACGATCATTGAAACAATACCAAATATTCCTGAGGAAATCAACATTGAAATATTCAGTGAAGGGTGTCATGCGATCATTGGAAGTAATGATAAAGATGTTGCAGGAAATTTTATTAATGCCAATTCGGATGAATAACCAAAACATTATTTGTTAAGTTGAACTGATAAAAACTGATTTCCCGCAACAATTTCCGAAATTGCAGCCTAAATTTTTTCTGAATGGCATATAATAGTTACCGGCCTTCAAATTCTTCCACGCCGGTTGTTTTAAACCTGATCATCATTAATGCTATTGTTTTTGTAGCCCAAACGCTTCTTGATAAAACAGGCCTTGATGTTACAGGTGGTAATAGTTTTGGCTGGCTTACAAGCAGAATTGGTCTTTGGTCAATCGATACCGGGCTTTTCAACCCTTACCAGTTAGTAACTTATATGTTTGCGCATGGTGGTTTTTTACATATTCTTTTTAACATGTATGCTCTTTGGTTATTTGGATCTGCGCTGGAAAGAATGTGGGGCGCACAAAAATTTTTAATTTTTTATATGATTTGCGGATTGGCTTCCGGCCTTACTGAAATGTTCCTGGTTCCGATTGGATTTGCTGTTGGGGCTTCCGGTGCAATTATGGGCCTTATGGGCGCATTCGCATATACGTTTCCCAATGTACAGTTTTATATTTTGCCCATTCCGTTTCCAATAAAAGCAAAATACCTTGCTATAATTTATGCTGCCATTGATCTATTCGGGCAATTTTCAGGATTCGGCGGAAACGTGGCACACTTTGCCCATTTAGGCGGTTTAGCAGCTGGCTTGATTCTTTGCGTTATCTGGAAAAAAACGGGGCGGCGTAATTATTAAAATTACAAGTTCCTGCTTTTAAATTCGCCGCAATTTGGTAATTTTACATAGATTTTTAAGTACAGAAAATGGGTGAATCAGAAAGATATATGGACCGGCGGTTAAAAAGAATTTCCCTTGGAGACGACAACAATGCGCTAATGGCCCTGGTTGCAATTAATGCATTGATCTTTGTTTCTTTCGGCCTTATTCAGGTAATTTATTACCTTACCCAATCTACAAGCACAGCATTTCATTATGAAATTCTGAGATGGTTTATTCTTCCGGCAAAATTAACTTCATTAGCTACTTTGCCCTGGACGGTTTTTACTTACATGTTTGTTCACATCGGAGTAATTTACACGGTTATCAGCATGGTTTGGCTTTGGGTTTTTGGTTCCATTTTGCAGGATCTTTCAGGTAATTCAAAAATAATTCCCATTTATATTTATGGCGGACTTGCAGGTGCTTTGGTATTTATTGCTTCAAGTTATACTTTTCCACAGTTGAAAGATCAGATAGAATATTCTTTTATGCTTGGCGGCAATGCCGGCATCATGGCAATTGCTGTTGCGACTACAACGCTTTCCCCGGATTATCGTTTATTCAGAATGTTGAACGGAGGAATTCCTTTATGGATCCTTACGATTCTTTATGTGGTTATTGATTTTGCAGGCAGTGGTGGCCTGGCGCATCATTTAGCGCACCTTGGCGGCGGTCTGATTGGGTTTTTATTTATTGTAAGCTTAAGAAAAGGATACGACTGGAGTTTATGGATGAACCAGGTTTACAATTGGTTTATCAATCTGTTTAATCCGGATAAACCGCTCCAGCAGAATGAGAAAATAAAAGAGAAGGTTTTTTATAATACCGGCGGCCAAAAACCTTTTATCAAAAGGCCTGTAATTACCCAACAACGCATCGATGAGATTTTGGATAAGATCAATCAAAAAGGATATAACCATTTATCAGAAGAAGAAAAAAATATTCTGAAAAAAGCGCGCGAAACTGATTTCTAATTCTTTTTTTACACAACTGTTATTCATCAATAAAAGGATCACCTTCAATGGAAAAGCCCTTTCTGCGCTGGTTTACCAAAAAAATATTTATCATTTCAAATATTATTATTGGTATCTTTTTTCTTGCAGGTGCTAATGTAAAATATTTCAATCCACAACAGTGGTGGTTCCTGAGTTTATTCACACTATTGTTGCCTTATTTGTTGCTCATCTTAATTTTGTTTGCAATATTTTGGGTGTTGCTGAGGTCCGGCTGGGTCATTCTTTCTCTTGTCGTTATTCTTACTTCATGGCATGCGGTTAAAAATATTTTTCCTTTACATTTTTCTTCAGAATTTACGTTGCAAAAGCAGCCGGGAAATATTCGTGTGATGAGCTGGAATGTTGAACTCTTTAATATTCTTCATCATAAAGATCATCCACAAAACAAACAAACAATTATTGATCTGATCAATAAATATGATCCTGACATTGCCTGCTTCCAGGAGATGGTAGCAGGAGAAAATAAAAAAGCAATAAATTATTTTCCGGCGATTCAAAATGCTTTAAAATTCACTGACTATCTGTATTCTTACCAGGTGAAAGATGATTTTGATAAATACCATCATTTTGGAATTATTGTTTTTTCAAAATTTCCGATTGTACGAAAACAAACGCTGGTCAATAATCCGAACAATTACAATTCTACTTTTCAGTACATTGATATTGTTACAGGAAAAGATACCATTCGTGTTTTTAATATTCACCTGCAATCCTTGAAATTTTCAAAAGTGAATTTGAATTATCTGGATAGTGGAAAAGTTCCATCTGGAGGAAATATTTCTGAGTCAAAAAATATTATCTCTAAAATAAAACTCGGTGTATTAAAAAGAGCGTCACAAGCTAATTTTATTAAGGATGAACTGAACCACAGTCCTTATCCTATCATAGTTTGCGGTGATTTTAACGACGTTCCGGTTTCTTATGCTTATGAAACAATTGGCAAAGGATTGCAGAATGCATTTGTAGAAAAAGGTTCAGGAATTTCAAGAACTTTCAGCTCTATTTCTCCAACTCTTCGCATTGATAATATTTTTACTGACAAGCAATTTAAGATTGTTCAGTTTACAAGAATCAAAAAATTATTGAGTGACCATTTTCCTATTGTTGCAGATCTAAAATTTCAACCCATAAATCCTTAATTTTTTTATAAACCCAGATTATAAAAGGTAGAATATCTTTACGGCTTTACCTTTGTTAAGATTGAAGAACGATATTTAAAATTTATCTATGCCACTTAAAGTTTATAATTCATTATCCAAACAAAAAGAAGAATTTATTCCGATCAATCCACCCAATATTGGAATGTATGTTTGCGGCCCTACTGTCAGTGGAGAAAGTCATCTCGGTCATGCACGGCCTTATATTACTTTTGACGTGGTTTACCGCTATCTTTTATATCTCGGCTACAAGGTTCGTTATGCACGCAACATCACTGACGCCGGTCATTTTGAAGAAGAAGGACGCGAAGCTGAAGATAAAATTTCCAAAAAAGCTTTGCTTGAAAAGGTAGAGCCAATGGAACTGGTTCATAAATACACCAATCTTTTTCATTGGGCATTCAGGGAATTTAACACACTTGACCCCAGCATCGAACCTACAGCTACAGGACATATTGTAGAACAGATCGGCATGATTGAAAAATTAATTGATGCAGGATATGCTTATGTTGTCAATGGCTCTGTTTATTTTGATGTAAAAAAATATGCTGCCAACTACAATTATGGAAAATTAAGCGGACGTGTCGTAGACGATCTCCTGGAAACAACACGAAACCTTGAAGGACAGGAAGAAAAAAGAAATAAAGCAGATTTTGCATTGTGGAAACTTGCTCCGCCAAAACATATCATGCGATGGAAAAGCCCATGGGGAGAAGGTTTCCCCGGATGGCACATTGAATGCTCTGCGATGGCAACAAAATATTTAGGACCAAGGTTTGATATTCATGGAGGCGGAATGGATCTCATGTTTCCTCATCATGAAAGTGAAATTGCGCAAAGCACCATCTGCAATCATACACCGCCGGCAAAGTACTGGATGCATAATAATATGATTACCGTGAACGGGAAAAAAATGGGAAAAAGTTATAACAATCAGATCACACTTACCCAAATGTTTACAGGAAATCACCCATTACTTTCGCAAGCTTTTTCTCCAATGGTGATCCGCTTTTTTATTTTGCAGACCCACTATCGCAGTACGCTCGATTTCAGTAGTGAGGCATTAACAGCGGCCGAGAAAGGGATGAAAAGATTATTTGAAGCTTTTGAAGTTTTGAAAAAATTACCGCAATCAGGAGGGCGGGAGGCAACAGACAAAGAACTGGAAGAAAAAATCAATAAACTGGTAGATGAGTTTGAAGAATTTATCAATGATGATTTTAGCACTGCAAAAGTGCTGGCAAATATGTTTGAAATTGTTCCGGTCATTAATTCGATGAAAGACGGACTGATTGAAATGAATGCCATCTCTTCGGCAACATTTGAGAAACTCAAAGTAAAATTTACGATTTTTCTTGAACAGATTTTAGGTTTGAAAGATCCTTCAGAAAATTCTGCCCAACTTAATGGCATTATGGATCTGCTGATAGAAATCCGTAAAGAAGCAAAATCAAAAAAAGATTTTTTTACTTCTGATAAAATCAGAAAACAACTTGCAGAACTTGGGATTGAAATGAAAGATGAAAAAGATGGAAAAATAACCTGGAGCAGAGTATAATTTTCTTGTAATTATTGAAACATAGCAACAATAAGGGTTTTAATAACTTTAGAAAAAATAAATTCTGTTAATGAACTTCTATTATCTCAATTCATTTTTGTTTATCCTTTTATCTTAAAGAGGTTGTTAGTAAATTGCCAACTAACTATTTTTTTTATACTCTTATGAAAAAGCAAATCAGCATTTTATTTTTTATCGGTATCCTTTTTTTTCAAAAAATTATTGCGCAACCGAAGTATGAATTTCGGGGAGTATGGGTAGCCACTGTTGATAATATTGATTTTCCTTCATCAAGATTTTTAAGCAGCGATCAGCAAAAAGACGAATTCATTAAGTTGCTCGATATGCACAAAAGAAATGGAATGAATGCCCTTGTAGTACAGATCAGGCCTGCATCTGATGCTTTTTATCCTTCAGAATATGAACCGTGGAGCGAATTTCTTACCGGCAAACAAGGCACTCCTCCTTCGCCTTATTATGATCCGTTAAAATTTATGATAACTGAAACACACAAACGCGGCATGGAATTTCATGCGTGGATGAATCCTTATCGCGCCGAATTCCGTGTCGGAAAGTCTTCAATAGCACCCACTCATATTACCAGGCTTCATCCTGAATGGTTCATCACTTATGGAAGTACAAAATATTTTGATCCGGGAAATAAAGAGGCGCAAAACTTTGTTGTAAATGTAGTCCGTGATGTTGTAAAAAGATATGATGTTGACGCGATACATTTCGATGATTATTTCTATCCCTACCATATTGCAGGAAAAGAATTTAATGACGCAGCTTCTTACAAAAAATACGGAAATGGGATGAGCCTTGATGATTGGCGAAGGAGCAATGTAGATTCCATTATTTTACATTTGAGCAAAGCTATAAAAGAAGAAAACAAGTATTGCCAGTTTGGAATCAGTCCGTTTGGAGTTTGGAGAAATATTGATAAAGATCCGGAAGGAAGTGAAACAAAAGCCGGGGTTACCAATTATGATGATTTGTACGCTGACATTTTACTGTGGTTGAAGATGAAATGGATTGATTATGTAGTGCCACAATTATATTGGGAGGTAAGCCAGAAAGTTGTAGGATTTAAAGTGCTTGCGGATTGGTGGGCACGTCATGCTTATGGAAGACAATTATATATTGGACAAGGGATTTATCGTTCACTGGAGCCAAGGTCTTATGCATGGAAAAATAAAAATGAATTGCCCGATCAGATCCAGTTCCTCAGAAAATATCCGGAGATAGAAGGAAGCGTTTTTTTTAGCAGCAGTACTTTTAAAAGCAATCCCAACGGATGGAGCGATACATTGAGAAATAACTATTATAAATATCCTGCCATTCCTCCACCCATGTTCTGGATAGATTCGTTAAAACCGGAAGCGCCGGTATTGTCATTTGATAGTTCTAAATCTACTTTCTTTACGACCTCTATCGATTTGTATTTCAGAGAAAACAAAAAGAATGATCTCATCAACAGGTTGGCTATTTATCAATTCAGCGATGTAAATAATATGGACCAGAATGATCCTAAAAACATCAAAGAAATAATTTTATCAGGAAATAACTTTTATCATTTCGTGTTTGATAATATTCCTGTCAGTCAAAATAAAATTGTGATTGCGGCGACTACACTTACAAAAACAAATAACGAAAGCTCACTGAGCGATTCTATTTATCTGCAACGAAAACAAAACGGCTGGTTGATTGTAAAACAATAGTTCGAATTCAAACTAATTTTTCTCTTGAAAGGCAGTAAAAAAATTAAATGTTTTGATTGAACCAAACTTTGAAGAATATTACAAGTAGTAATCATAATTCTTATTTTTTATTTTTATAGTAAGATTTAATAAAACGAATTTGAATTGTACCAATGAAAAGTAAAAAATCAAAAAGCGCTGTTATAAAAGAAAGTCCGCGTGCTATTGGAAAGCAGTACAGCTTCTTTGAAGATGTATATGCTGTAGTTCGGCAAATTCCTAAAGGACGGGTTACATCTTTTGGTGCTATTGCCAATTATCTTGGAACCAAACTTTCTGCCCGAATGGTTGGCTGGGCCATGAATGGCGCTCATCATGCTTCCCCAAAAGTTCCGGCTCACCGGGTTTTGAACCGCAATGGAATTCTAACAGGAAAAGCTCATTTTGCCACTCCAACTTTAATGGAAGAATTATTGATCAAAGAAAAAATCAAAGTGGAAAATGATACTGTCGTGGATTTTGAAAAATTATTTTGGGATCCTGCAAAAGAGCTGGAAATATAATCGTTTAATAATAAGGTCGGATCAATAAATAAACCAGCACTCCGCTTACTGCCACATATAGCCAAACCGGCCATGCAACTCTTGCCAGCTTTTTATGTTTTTGATAATCCCCGCTTAAAGCGCGATAAGCTGTAAATAAAATAAAAGGTAAAATAATCCCGGCGAGTGGAATATGGGTGATCAAAATTGCATAATAAAAATAACGAAGTGAACCGGCTCTGTTTTTTTCATCTTGGCTTAAAATTCCATCATGGTTTAGATCACCGAATTTCGTTTCGCCACTAAATAAATGATGGCAAACATAAGAGATCAAAAAAAGAACAGAAAGGATAATCGCAGTAATCATTATCTTCTTATGGAGAAGATAATTTCCCGATTTTACTGCAAATAATCCGGCAACTAATAAAACGGCCACACACGAATTTATTATTGCATTAAAGGTGGCAAAAATATGCGGATCGAAATTTAATTTAGGATGAAGCTGTATGCCGGAAAGAAATGAAATTCCGATAAAAACAATGATGGAAGCTAGCCAAATGATCAGACGCGCATTTTTATCATCTTTTTTCAAAACCGGTTGAGGATAATTGTTTGAATCCATTCTGTTCTTTTATCCGGTTTTTAAAAGTCCTTTTAAAAAATCTTTAAATGATCTCTTTTTGTCTTTCTCCAACATCAGTAATGGAATATCGCGAACCAATTTTGATTGAGCAACGGAATCAAGGCCATCGAACCATCCTCTTACAACCCTTTCTTTATCCAACAGGAAAAAATTTTGTGTATGAATAAAAGCTGTGTCCACATCAGCATCAGCCACGCTTGCTTTCATTTCATTTAGTGCAAACCGATAAATACTATCGCGATCGCCTGTCAGCAGCCACCAGCTATCGGGGTTTACATTAAATTTTGCTGCCCATTTTCTCAATTGTGCTACCGAATCATGTTTTGGATCGATTGAAATAGAAACAAATTGCACGATGGAATCATTATTGGGAAAAGAGTTTTGCAATTTTTTCATTGACTTTGCCAATTGCGGGCAAATGGTAGGGCAATGAGTAAAAAAGAAATCCAAAACAATTATTTTCCCTTTCAGATCATTAAAAGAAACCTGCTGCCCAAGCTGATTGGTAAAATGCATGTTACTTACATGATGCCAGGAAGTATCATAGGTTAGTTTACCATTTGCATTAATCACATTTACACTGTCGTAAAAATATCTTTGCGGCATTTGTACAACATCTTTACTGTAATAACTTACTAATAAATAACCGGTTAGTGGTAAAAAAACGGCAACCACTAAAGCAATAAAAGACTTTTTATTCATGATGATTTGCTAAAAGCAAAATTAGCCATTGCGAGGGGCAACAGCTAATTTAAAAATTGATAATATTAAGTTTTAACCTTGCTTTTAATCTAATTTCTTTTCTTTCTTTTCGGCAGGAGCTTCCAAAGGAACATTGTGGAACTCCTTTGGTTGAACATAAATTCGGCTTCCGGCATCTGTATTTCTTAAATTTCTAAATGAAGCACCATCAGCAATGAATGCAGTAATAAACCAGATAAATAAAGTAGCAGGAAGAGCTAACGTCAAAATGAATTGGCGTACTTCATCGCCAAGATGCATAAAAATTGAAATGATATAAAATGCTTTTGCAAGAGTCAGAATACAAATTACTCCCTTGATCATTAACACTAATAAATTGCTATAGTCAGGATTCATTTCTATGTAATATATTGTTAACCCGAGAGCAAGTTCAATAATTGTAAGGATTAATAAAACCCAAAACGCTTTCCAGATTCTTTTTACATGCGCCGCGTCGGCTTCTGTTACCGGGAGATGTGTTGTTATTTCAGCAGACATAATTTTTCTTTAAGTACTATAAATAATTTAAAATAAGATTTTTTAAAATCAGATAAGGTAAAAGCAAAGGAATACAAAAACCCATACCAGATCTACAAAGTGCCAATACAATCCAGCCTTTTCGATCATTTCGTAGTGGCCACGTTTTGCAAAATCACCTCTTTTTGTTTTGATCAGCATTACCAGGTTAACGATCACACCGGTGAATACGTGGAAACCATGAAAACCGGTTATTCCAAAGAAGTAACCACCAAAAGCAACCGGCCCTGGAGTGGCTACCAAATGTCCGTTATGCATCACCATTGGTCCCCACGGATTATGACTTACTGTGGTTCCCCAATGCTCGATCACTCCATTTACCAATACTTCGTGCTGACCGGTGATTAATCCTGTCCACTCGTAAGCCTGGCAACCGAGGAATGCAAGTCCGCCAAGTATGGTTAAAAACAGCCATTTTTCCACGCCTTTTTGATTCATTTTGTGCCCGTCATGAACAGCCAAAACCATGGTTACAGAACTAAAAATGAGAATAAAAGTCATCAAGCTCACAAATGCCAAAGGCAGATGAGCCTCAGTAAATGGAAATTCATTAAAGACATAGTTATGATCCACCCAATGGTTAAGACTAAAACGGATAGATCCGTAGGAAATTAAAAATGCACCAAATGTAAATGAGTCGCTCATCAGAAAAAACCACATCATCATTTTTCCATAACTTACATTGAAAGGGCTTCTTCCTCCCGCCCACATTTTAGTTTTTGTTTGTGCTATCGCCGTTTCCATTATTATTCTTTAAAAGGTTTTACAAAAATAAAATTAATTGTTTTATTATTACTTCTTTCTCTTGTTTTTAGAAATACTAAAAACGATTTATTTCTTCGTTTTCAAGGATTCAAAAAATCAAATTATTTAAACGTCTTCTCTATTTGGTGAACACTAAGAAAAGCAAAAGATAGACCCACAACATATCTACAAAATGCCAGTAAACGCTCATCAAATCAATATAAACCGGGTTATAATTTTTCCTTCTCCTGCTAAAAGCCTTCAGGTACATAATTATCAGTGCCACTACTCCTCCGGCAACATGCAAAGCGTGCAAGCCAACAATAATGTATAAAAAAGAAAATGAAACATTACGTGTGAGCGTAATTCCACTTTCCCAAAGATGTTGGAAACCGATGTATTGCAAAATCACAAAGGCAATTCCCAATGTCATCGTTATGAAAAGCCAGCTTTTATATTGCCTCATCTGCCGGTTCATGAAAGCTTTCCGGCTAAGAAATATGGTAAGACTACTCAATAAAATAACTCCGGTTGAATAGTAAAAAATAACCGGAACATTATAATCCAGCCAATTTGCCTGGTTACGTTTTACGATGTAGGCGCTACTCAAGGCTGCAAACATCATCACTATGCTTGCACATCCTGCCCACATAACAAATTTAAGCGGATGTATTCTCTTTTTTTCCTGGTTCATCACTGCAATCATAATAATATTATTTCTAAACCTTTTTCAATTCAATTATATTTTGTCAAATAACAATGCAAGAAAAACGATCATCAGATAAAAATAGGAACTGAACATTACTTTTCTTGCTGCTGCTGCATTCATTTTTATTACCAGCATAATACTTACATAAACCATCCACAAATTGCAGAACAATAAAATGTAGAATGATAATAATCCTGAAATATTAAAGTAATAAGGCAGCATTCCAACCGGCACCATCAGCATTGAATAGATCACTGTTTGAATTGCCGAAAATTTTGTTGGCCCGGCCTGGCTTGGTAATAATCTGAATCCCGCTTTTTCATAATCTTTATGCGCAAGCCATGCGATTGCCCAGAAATGTGGAAACTGCCATAGAAACTGGATAGCAAACAAAATATAGCCACCATAGTTTACGAAATGAGCCACTTCTCCATTGGACAATTGTCCCTGGAAGCTAGCAAAGGGATTGATCAAACCAGTTCCTGCTACCCAGCCGATCAGACAAGGTAAAGCTCCGGGAAATGCGCCGACAATTACGGAAACAGAATTTACTTTTTTTAGCGGCGTATAAATATATGCGTAAAGAAATAAACTGAACAGCGAAAGCAATGCACTTCCTGCATTGAACCAATACCACATCAGCAATATTCCAATTCCGCCTACAATAATGGCAAAAGTCCAACCTTCATTTACACTCATTCTGCCCGCGGCTATTGGTCTGTTAGCTGTTCTTTTCATCAAAGAATCAGTATCTTTTTCTACCGTTTGGTTGATGGCATTAGCAGCGCCGGTAACACACATTCCGGCAACAAATAATAAAATGACCGAAAGTAAATTGTACTGAACATTTGGAGCAAGCAAATAACAGATCACACAACTAAATACAACTAAAAAGCTCAGGGTGAATTTGATTAAAATAAAATAATCTTTCACTTTGCTCGCCAGTGTATAAGAAGTTGATTGAGGCATTATAGTTGCCGTTTTATTCATCAAAAAAATCCTTTTTAAAAAAGCCCTGAATTAACAGGGCTATTGATTCAGAAAAATATAATTTTAATAATTATTATTTACCCTTAATGATTTGATTCCTGAGCCCCAATCGGTTCTGTCTGAGGAATAAAGTCTCTTCCATCTTTTCCATAATCATACGGCCAGCGATGTGCTTCAGGAATTTCGCTTGTCCAGTTCCCGTGTGGGGGATGAATTGGAGTTGTCCATTCCAAGGTTGTAGATTTCCATGGATTTTTATTTCTTTCAGTTACTCTTCTTCCTTTATACATTGAATAGAAGAAATTAAAGATGAATAAAAACTGCGCTGCAAATACTACGATTGCTGATATACTTATAAATTCATTTAAACCAGAGAACATTTTAAATGATTCCCAGTTGCTGAAATCGTAATAACGACGTGGCATTCCGGCTAAACCTTCATAATGCATAGGCCAGAAAATAAAGTAGGCGCCAATCATGGAAACCCAGAAATGTATATAGGCAAGTGTATTATTCATGAATCTGCCAAACATTTTTGGATACCAGTGATATACACCCGCAAACATTCCAAACATGGAAGCAACTCCCATTACAAGATGGAAATGCGCGATTACGAAATAGGTATCATGCAAATGCAAATCAAGAGTTGAATTTCCTAACCATATTCCTGTCAATCCACCGGAAATAAATAAACTTACAAATCCGATTGCAAACAGCATCCCTGGTGTAAAATGTATATTTCCTTTCCACAGGGTGGTAAGCCAGTTAAATACTTTAATTGCTGATGGAACAGCGATCAGCAATGTAAACAATACGAAGAAGGATCCGAGGAAAGGATTCAATCCGGAAACGAACATATGATGTGCCCAAACAAGGAACGACAAAGAAGCAATAGCAAAGAAAGATCCAACCATTGCCATATATCCAAAGATTGGTTTTCTTGAATTGGTAGAAATTACTTCGGAAGTAATTCCCATTGCAGGAAGCGCAATAATGTAAACTTCCGGATGTCCGAGGAACCAGAATAAGTGCTGGAACAAAATAGGACTTCCTCCTTCATTCGGTAATATTTTTCCATTAATATAGATATCACTTAGATAAAAACTGGTTCCTAAATGGCGATCAAATAATAATAATACCACAGCAGATAATAATACAGGGAATGTAAGCACTCCGAGGATAGCTGTGAAAAGGAATGACCAAACCGTAAGGGGTAATCTTGTCATAAACATTCCTTTTGTACGAAGATTCAAAACCGTTGTTATATAATTTAAACCTCCCAACAATACAGAAATAATGAACAAAGCAATACTGGTAAGCCAGAAATCCATTCCGGCTTTTGATCCATCCATTGCATCACCTAAAGCACTAAGCGGGGGGTAAATCGTCCAGCCACCACTTGCTGGTCCGGTTTGTAAAAACAAAGAAGAGAACATTACAATCGAAGCCAGGAAGAAAAACCAATAAGAAAGCATATTTAAGAAAGGCGATGCCATGTCTCTTGCTCCTACCTGTAACGGAATCAAAAAGTTAGAGAAGGTTCCGCTCAGCCCTGCTGTCAACACAAAAAACACAAGAATAGTTCCGTGCATCGTTACAAGGGCATAATAAAATTCAGTATCAAGTCTTCCTCCTTTTGCCCAATGACCAAAAATATCTTCAAGGAAAGGAAATGTCTGATCAGGAAATCCTAATTGAAGGCGAAAAACAACCGAGAAAAATCCTCCAATAACTGCCCAGATAATTCCAGTAAGCAGATATTGCTTTGAAATCATTTTATGATCCTGGCTAAAAATATATTTAGTAATGAAACTTTGGTGATGATGTTCATGAGAACCATGGCCGGTTTCATGTACTACCAACGGCCTTTCATGCATTACTTCTTCGTTGCTGTTCATAATGATATTCTATTTAAAAACCTTTCGGCGATTATTATTTTTAATGGCTCTATTGATTGATAAGAGCTACTGTTTTTGTTGTGTCTGAAGAAATGGAATTAAGATAGGCTTTTGATTTATAATATTCCGGCCTTTGCTTAATCATCCATTCATTATATTCCTTTTGTGTTTCAACTACGATTACCCCACGCATTGTAAAGTGTCCTTTTCCACACATCTGATCGCAACTGATCTCATAGACAAAATCCGGATTTCCTGTTTTTTTTGCCATCTCTTTTGTTGTAACAGTTGGCGTAAACCATAAAGTAGTAGGTGTTCCAGGAACCGCATCCATTTTCAAGCGGAACTGAGGCAGTCCCACATCATGAATAACATCCATTGAATTAATTACCAGTTTTACCGGTTTGTTTACTACTACATGCATTGTTGTTGGGACATGAATATCGTCATGGCTTGCACCATCAGCCCAATCCACGCCAAGAGGGTTACCATTACCAGGATCAATTAATTTATAGTTCTTTCTTCCGAGAATTCCATCCTTGCCAGGATATCTGATTTCCCAGGCAAACTGGTGACCCGTAATTTCGATCAATTGAGAATTTTTTGGAGCATCTCCCGTAAATTTAAACCAGTATTTTAACCCAAAAACTACAAGGATGGTAAGTGTGATGGCAGGAACACCGGTCCAGATGATTTCCAATTTATTACTATGGGTAAAATATAAAGGCTTTCTTTTCTCAGTTTCCTGGTATTTGAATGAAAACCAAAACAAAAGGATTTGTGTGATAAAAAATACAAGACCAGTAATTGCGATGGTGATCCACATCATCGTGTCAATTTTTTCTCCTTCAGAAGAGGCAGCGCCATGGGGCAATAATGTTTTTGGATATAACAGATCATTACACCACCAAACTCCAATAAGTCCCAGGATCAAAAAAGCGATCATTAAAAATCCATTGATCTTATTATTCTGCTTTCTGGATTTTTCTTCTCCTTTCAGAATACTTACATACTCGCTGGCTTTAGAGATTTGGAAAATCACTATGAAAATAAGCACCACGATCGCTATTAAAAAAAAGGTATTCATGTTTCTTTATTTTTTCCTCATCCGCTATACGGATCTTTTAAATTTTATAAATACTGTCGTCTTATCAGTGCCCGTACTTCAAACATTTCTTTCCTTTCTGTTGCTTCTAAAGCAATACAGGAGCAAAGGTAAGTTTTGATTCTTTCAACTTCCGGAGGTTTTCTTTCAAACCTCCAATTTTTATTTTTATACTATGTGAATAATACTTTCTTTGATGAAAGGATTATTTTTTGCTGTCATTGGAACTCTTGAAGCAAACTTGTTCACACCCCACATGATCAATCCAACGAATCCTAATGGAATTCCAAATTCAAACCAACTCAAATGTGGATGAAGTTTTACAGTGCCCGGCATCACCATTTGATAAAAATCTATCCAGTGTCCAAAAATGATCAGGATACACATAAATGTTACTATAAAATAATTTCTTTTGGTAGCCCGTTTCATGAAAATTAAGATCGGGGCTGCAAAGTTGAGAACCAGATTCAGATAAAACAATCCTTCATACGGACCCTGAAGACGTATTTTGAAATAAATAGTTTCTTCAGGAATATTTCCATACCACTGCAACATAAATTGTGCAAACCACAAATAAGTCCAGAAAATAGAAAAGGCGAACATATATTTCCCCAAATCCTGTATGTGCTCTTTTGTTACAAATTCAAGCTGGCCACGATTTTTAAAATAAATTACAAACAATGTGATCAATGCAATTCCTGATACAAACTGGCTTCCGAAAGTGTACCAGCTAAACATGGTGCTGAACCAATGTGCATCAATACTCATGAGCCAAAGCCATGGAATAAGTGAACCAATGGTAATTACATAAAACACCACGTAATATGCTGAAACTCCCAATGTTTTTCTATACCATCTTTTAGAGGTTTCGTAATCCATTGCTCCATCATTATCTGTTGCAAGGCTCAGGTTTCTTAATTTTTTGCCCCAATAAGACCAAAGCGTGATCGTTAATGCAGAATATAATAAATAGACCCATGGGTTTAAAAATCCTTTTTTGCCTAAAAGAACCGGATCATGAGCAACAGCATTTTTATCAAGCCATGGATAAATATCAGCTCTGTGCCCGAAAACAATACAAAGAAATACGATCATTGTAATAACGCCGATGATAGGAACAAGAGAGGAGATTGCTTCAGTAACACGGCGAAACGCTTCCTGCCATCCGCTCATAGCCAACGTATTGATCACGATAAAGAAAGTAGCTACGTTCACTAACATTAACCAAAAAATACTGTTTTGAAGCAATACTGCCCAAAAACGCGTACTATTTACATTTTCCCCATGAGCGCCGGCAATTGGATTCAAAAAAATGACTCCAAGAATAAGGGTAAGCAAGCCGACAATCATCAATCCAGCTGACCATTTCTTATATCCTGCCGGTGTTACATACTGATTGTTCATTAAAAATTATTTTTTTGAATTAAACCATTATTTTGCTGCAGCCGAATCACTTCCAGCCGCGTTTGTTGATGTTGAATCACTTGCAGCTGCAGAACCTCCTCCGGCACCTGCCAATTGATGTTGTTTTACATATTGAATTACCATCCATCTCTGTTTCCGGGTAAGCTGAGAAGCATAACTTCCCATATTTCCTTTTCCATAAGTGATAGAATGAAACATAGTTCCTTCAGGCATTTTTACATATTGAGCCAAAGTTAAATTAGCTACTGCAGGAACTTTTCCACCTGTTGCAAGCGGACCTTGTGCGTTCATTTCAGGACCATGGCAAATAGCACAATTAATATTAAATAATCTTTGTGCTTCCTTCATATCATCAGGATTTAGCGGAGGCAAAGGATCTTTAATCTGAGCGCTCATCCGATAACCATTTGAATCATTGGCCAATGGGTAAGGGAACAAATCTCCTCTTCTGATGGTACCCGCAACAGGATATTGAACGTAGTTAATATTTTCTTTTAAAAGGTTATTGGGAGCATAAGCTTCATAGGCCCGGCTATAAGCCATATCAGGCATATAAACTCTTCCCGGATCACGTTTGTTGCCACAGCTGTTTATTAGTGTAGCTACGGCGATGATTATTACAAACGATAAAACAATTCTTATTTTTTTCATATCTAAAAATCCAATTTAGAGCTCTTTTTTAAATAACATTTTCAACGAGATTACAGCAAACAAAGAAAAAGCTGAACTTATCTTTCTTAATCTCCTACTCCCACTTCTTCTGCCCTGTATAATTTTTGTTCTTTGTCGTATCTGCCAAACCACCAACCTTCTTCTGCTTCCTGCGTATTCACTTCGATCGCTCCATTTTCAGTTAAAAAGGTTTCAATCTGTGCGGCATTGGAATTAGGAGTGCACTCGATTACCATTGTCATTAAATCATCAGTAGATCTGAGATTAAAGTGATGCTTTTTTACGCCAGGCATCATTTTGCAAAGCCAGCAAAAAGTCCAGACCATTCCTACCGCTGATAATAAAACTGTAAGTTCAAAAGCGATGGGAATATAAGCAGGTAAAGGAAAATGTGGTTTACCACCAATGTTTAAAGGCCAGTCTGTAGCAAAAATCCACCCCATTCCGCCAATAGCGATTGTTGTTCCTGTGATTCCATAAATAAAACCCATGGTGTGCAAGCTGGTTTCTCTTAATCCAATCGCCTTATCAAGACCATGAATAGGGAAAGGAGTATAAACATCATGAATTTTATATCCTGCCCTTCGTACATTTTTTACGGCAGCGAATAAATCTTTTTCGTCTTCAAAGGAACCAACAACAAATTTTTTAATCATATTCTATGCCCGAAGGCGATTTAAATTAGCAATATCTTTTTGTTTATTCAGCTATTGACCGACGATCAATGAGCATGTTCCATTTCCTGTGTATAAAATTTATTTGTATCCATTGCCTCAAGATCAGACATTTTATCTTTATAATTTTCTCCACTTGTTTTCAAAATCGCCTTAATTTCTGCAGCAGCAATTACCGGGAAGTATTTGGCAAAAAGGAAATAACAAACAAAGAATAATCCAAACGTACCGAGATAAAATCCTATCTCCCAGATACTTGGGCTATAGTAAGTGGTCCAGGAAGAAGGAAGATAATCACGATAAATAGAAGTAACGATAATTACGAAGCGCTCAAACCACATTCCGACATTTACGAGTACAGCCATGAAGAAAGTAAATAATGGATTTCTTCTTAATTTTCTGGACCAGAAAACCTGTGGTGATACAACATTACAAAAGATCATTCCGTAATATGCCCAGCCATAAGGGCTGAAAATATTCACCCTGTTTTCTCTGAAAGCCCACCATTCGTAGGTATTCATGCTGTACCACGCTACGAATAATTCTGATAAATAAGCACATCCTACAATTGAACCAGTAAGCACGATCACTTTGTTCATTGCTTCGATGTGACCAATTGTAATATAATCTTCAAGATGAAGTACTTTACGTGTAATAATTAACAATGATTGAACCATTGCAAATCCAGAGAATACTGCTCCGGCAACAAAGTAAGGAGGAAAAATGGTGGTATGCCAACCCGGAATTACTGATGTGGCGAAGTCAAAGGATACGATCGTGTGCACGGACAGTACAAGCGGAGTAGCCAGGCCCGCTAAAACCAAAGCAAGGCTTTCCTGGCGTTGCCAATGTTTGGTACTTCCCGTCCAGCCAAAAGAGGCAAGTCCATAAAACATTTTGCGGAACTTGGTTTTTGCTCTGTCACGCACGGTTGCCAGATCCGGTAAAAGTCCGGTGTACCAGAAAAGTAAAGAAACAGTGAAATAAGTTGATACCGCAAATACGTCCCACAAAAGTGCCGAGTTAAAATTCGGCCAAACAGGTCCGCGGGAATTTGGATAAGGAAGTACAAAGAAGCCCATCCAAACACGGCCCATATGGAAAATTGGAAACTGGCCTGCACAAATTACCGCGAAGATCGTCATTGCTTCTGCTGCCCTGTTTACCCCGGTTCTCCATTTTTGTCCGAATAGTAATAAGATCGCTGAAATCAATGTGCCAGCATGCCCGATACCAATCCACCAAACAAAGTTGGTAATGTCCCATCCCCAGCCAACAGTACGGTTAATATTCCATTGACCAATACCATAAACTACTTCACGGTAAACTGAATACACCCCGAAAAGTAAAAGCAAAATGGCTATAGAAAGACCGATCCACCAAAGCCTTGTTGGCTTTGTTTCTACAGGGCCAATAATATCTTCAGTAACCTGATGATAATTTTTAACTCCATCAACCAATGGCTCCCTTAGCTGCGATTCGTATTTTAATAATGACATACTGTTCTATTGGCTTTTTGTTACAGATTTATCTGTAAGCTTATTAATTTATGTTCTTAAACTTTTTCTTTTGTTGTTCCTACTTTCCTTTCTGTATTTCTTACCAAAGTCAGATAGTTAACATTAGGAAGTGTATGTAATTGTTCCAACAGATAAAACTTCCTGTTCTTTTGTTCATCAAATCTTAATTTGGTGATCTTGCTATCCTTATCGTTTACATTTCCAAATTCAATTGCATGAGTGGGGCAAGCCTGCATACAAGCTGTTTTTACTTCCTGATCTTTCAGCACACGATTTTCTTTCTTAGCGTTCAATTTTCCTTGCTGAACGCGTTGAATACAGAAAGAACATTTCTCCATCACACCTCTTGAGCGAACCGTTACGTCAGGATTGAGTACCATACGTGTAAGATCATCTTCAAGGTTGGTGGTTACATCAGAAATAATTCCGTGCTGGTTATCAGGGAAACTATCTGAACCATTCCAGTCGGCCCAGTTAAAGCGTCTAACTTTATACGGACAGTTGTTAGCACAGTATTTTGTACCAATACAACGGTTATAAACCATCTGGTTTATGCCCTCACTGCTATGGTTGGTAGCAGAAACAGGACAAACATTTTCACAAGGTGCATTATCGCATTGCTGACATGGCAATGGTTGAAAAACGATATCCGGTTTTTTCGGATCGCCGGTATAGTATCTGTCAATTCTGATCCATTGCATATCATGAAATCTTGAAACTTCATATTTTCCAACAGTGGAAATATTATTTTCAGCAACACAAGCAATAGTACAGGCGCTGCAACCGATACAAGTATTCAAATCAATGCTCATTCCCCACTTTAATCCAGGTCTTTCATAAGTTGGATAAAGAGTAGCGTCACGGGTAAAATTTTCACCGTATTGGCTTAGTTCTTCCTCTTCTTCTTTATTCATTTGCTCGGGATGATCAATGAAATCTTTTAACGTGATTTCTCTGACAACAGGCCTTCCTTCTGTTAAACTATGAGTTTGAGAAGTAGCGATAGGATAAACTTTATCAGTTTTTTCTATCTGAACCGGAGTAGAATAAGTAATGTTTCTGCCATTGAACACAGCAAAAGGATAAACATTTTTTCCTGACCCATCAGCAGCGGGGCCAATAAATTCCTTTGTCTTTGTCGCATCGTTGCTTTGACGTCCATATCCTACAGCCGCAGCAATTACATTTGGGTGCATGCCAGGGGTTATTAAAATCGGAAGTTCCATTGTTTTGCCATTTGCAGAAACTTTAATGACGGGTTTATCGGGATGAACTTCATATTTGTCAGAATCATGTGGATTGAAAATATCAATACCAAATAATTTTTTACCTAACTCAGGAGAGATCATTGCGTAATTGTCCCAGGTTGCTTTTGAAATTGGGTCACTTGCTTCCTGCAACCATGCATTGCTCGCCCTTGATCCGTTTCCAATAGTTATTTTTTGGTACAAAATCATTTCTGTATCTCCGCCTTTTACAGCATTGATCTTTGAAGCGGCATCGGTAACATTTGCGGCAAAAGCAGTAGTACCAGTTGCAGGTGGTCTGCCAGCTGTAACTAAAGTAGTTGTATTAGTTGAATCAGAAGTTGAAGCTGTTGCTGGAGAACCTGTAGTATCTGTAGAACCAGCAACTGATGATGCAACAGCAGAAGCAGTAGCAGAAGTCAGATCAGAAACATTTACAAATGCAGGTTGGGTTTTCAGCTTCATATTTTCCATTACTCCATCCTGCAAAAACCTTTCATAATTGTCAAAACTTCCCAACTTGCCAGTCCAGTAATTTCTGAAATAAGTTTCATAATCATTTGGATTACCCGCAAGTTTCAGAAGGGATTCCTCGAATTGTCTTGTTTTAAATAAAGGATGAATAAGAGGTTGAATTACTGACACAAAATCTTTTTGAGGCTCAGAATCTCCCCAGCTCTCCAACCAATGATGAGAAGGAATTATGTATTTACACAATTCAGTGGTCTCATCCATTTTTTCACTGTATGAAAGTGTGAACGGGCATTTTTTAACCCCGTCAGCAAATCGTTTAGCATCAAAATAATTATAAACAGGATTAGCACCATAAACGATCAATGCACCAACATTTCCTGCATTCAAATCATTGGTAAGCGTTACCATATCTGCATCAACTCCCTGGCGATAATTTACAGGGTGATCCCAATCAATTGTTTTTCCCGGTGCGCCGATAGCTTCATTAATTGCATTTACAACAATCTGAACATTGGCATCATTGCTTCCGCAAACTACCAAAGCTGCACCTTTGTGAGCCATTAATTCAGCTGCCGTTTTTTTCACAGCAGTTGAAAGTTCCGATGAAAGATTTGCTGTTGTTCCACCACCTAATTCGCCAAGTAAAGCAAGGGCAATTGCCCCGGTTTCAGAAGGTTTATGAAGATATCTTTCGTCAGCTTTGGCGCCCGTCATACTGTAATATCCTTCAAACTGAATATGACGGCTCATGGAAGGGTTTTTCTCATTGATCCTTCTCCCTACTGCATATTGTTTTGCAAAAACTACCGGACTGATCCAGTTTCCTAAAAAATCTGCATCAAGGCTTACAATTACTTTTGCATTATCAAAACGATAAGCAGGAATGGCTTTCTTACCATAAGAAGCAAGATTGGCTTCTATCAATCCACTGCACGAAACAGCATCATATTGAACATGGCGGCTTCCAGGATATTTGGCTAAAAGTTCAGCGATTATCTGGCGTCCTGTTACTGATGTAATAGAAGAAGTTAGTAAAACCAAAGGCTTTCCGGCATTGGCGGCTAAACCTGATGCAACCATATTATCTATTGCCTCAAAAGTCGCTTCTTTTCTATTTGCCATCGGATAGCGAAGGCGTGTAGTATCATATAAATCTAAAACGGAAGCCTGAACTTGTGCTGATGTTCCTCCTTCTGTAATAGAAGAAAGATCATTTCCTTCAATTTTTATCGGTCGACCCTCTCTTTGTTTTACTACTACAGGCACTGCATCACCATCATTTATATATGTAGATGCGTAATAATTAGGTACGCCGGCAACCAGATCATCAGGTTTGTGAAGAAATGGAATGGCTTTACGTACAGGCATTTCACAACTGGCAGCAATAGCAGCGGCAGCTGTACTAAATCCCATATATTTTAGAAAATCACGTCTTGGTGTTTTAGCGTTGAAAATATTTTCATTGCCTAATTCTTCAAAAGGAAGTTCTTCCCTGAATTCGTCTTTTAGTGCTTTTTTATTGCTTTCACTTTGGTTCAGTTCTCCAAAGCTTTGCCAGTATTTTTTTTCACTCATATTTATCCAATCCGATTGAAAGCGGATTATTAGCTTAAACCCTCGTGAGATTTAAGAAATGAACAATTTTGTTTCTTTGTTTTTCTCACCACTGAGAATCTGGAATATATATATTAATAATGACATTTTCCACAATCAGTTCCACCAATCATTTGAACTGTTACGCTATCATATTTTTTATCTTTAATATCCTGGTGGAATTTTTCATAAAGACTATAAAATTTATTTCCGTGGCCTTTATCGTCGTTGAATTGAACATTGGTAGTTCGGTGGCAATTGACACACCAGCCCATGCTGAGGTCAGCAAATTGTTTAACCTCAGACATCTTTTGAATTTCACCATGACAAGTCTGACAAGCAATCTGTCCAACTTTTACATGCTGTGAATGATTGAAATAAACGAAATCGGGGAGGTTGTGAATTTTTACCCATTCAATAGGTTTGCCGGGTTTGTCATAAGTTTTAGTATCAGGGTTCCATCCTGCATATTGATACAGCTTTTGGATCTCATCGTTTGCATTTACAGTGGTTCCATCATCTCTAACGATTGGCTCTCCTGTATATTCTTTTACAGCCATGTGGCAATTCATACAAACATTTACAGAAGGAATGGTAGCATGTTTACTATCCTGGGCACCACCATGACAATACAAACAACTGATCTGGTTTACTCCGGCATGCACTTTATGAGAATAATAAATTGGTTGTATCGGTTGATACCCTTGTTGTCGTCCCAATCCCATTGCACCTTCTACCAGCCAATAACCTGCAAAAATGAAAAGTATAATGGTAAGTAATAAAAGATAGGCTTTGTTACGCCAGAAAGGAACCGGATTCGGAGATTTTATCCCTTCTTTTTCGTCAGTTAGTTTTTTAAGATTACTGTTTATCTGTAATAATATCAAGCCAACAATCGCAAGAATCAAAGTAAGGATCCCATATAATATAGTATTATCCGATTTGGGAGCCGTTTGCGCTGCCCCACCCGGAGTACCACCTTGTGGCGTGCCTGGAGCCTGGTATTTATCTGCCCAGTCAAGGATCGCATCGATATCTGCCTTGGATAAATCCGGGAAAGCTGTCATCACCACACCGCCCATCTCGTCTTTCAACTTCTTCGCATAAGGATCTGTATTTACCATCGAAGTAGTATTGGCTATCCATTTGTATACCCAACCTTTTGATGGTTCTCTTTCCCTCGCTCCTTTTAATGGTGGTCCTACATATTTTTCGAGGGGTTTATGACAACTGGCACAGTTTGCTTTAAAGAGCGCTTCACCATCGGCTGCATACACTGACTTCTGAGAAGAAATGAGAGTAAGAAAAATGAAAACTGCGAATGTCTTAGTAAAAAGCCTTTTGACTTGGTTCATACACTTATTACCTATCTTGAATTATGGAATAATTTCTTTCTTGGCCGCAAAAATAAGGAAGCCTGTTGACATACTCTTAACATTTTTAAAAAAATTTTTCCCTGTTTCTTAATTTCTTCAAAAAAAACTTTGCTTAAGAATCTTTGATATTCAGGCCTTTATTAAAGGGGAAATACCGGTATCTGCATTATTTTTCCAGCGAAAAAGTCTTTAAATCGTATCAAAAACCGCATCTTTGATGAAATTTTTACAATTTGCCCGACAAATTATAATTGCTTAAAAATGAAGAGCAAAAATTTGTCACAAAAAGCAGGCTAAAAAAATGTTAAAGACATTTTAATTGAAAAATGAAAAAAAAATCAAAAAAAAATTTGGTAATTTTTGCTTCCGGGGCAGGAAGTAATGCTCAAAAAATTATAGAGCATTTTAAAGAAAACGGGAAGGCAGAAATAACTCTGATCGTTTGCAGCAATCCAAATGCCGGCGTTCTTAAAATTGCTGAAAAAGAAAAAATACCGGTTTTGGTCATCGAAAAAGAGGAATTCAGAGAAACAGGATATTTAGATGAAATAAAAAAAGCAGACCCTAACCTTATTATTCTTGCCGGTTTCCTATGGAAAATCCCTGAGATTTTGATCCAGGCTTTCCCAGATAAAATAATTAATATTCATCCGGCTTTGCTTCCCGCTTATGGAGGAAAAGGAATGTACGGAAATGCTGTTCATACCGCCGTGGTAAGTAACCGGGAAAAAGAAAGCGGAATAACAATTCATTTCGTGGATGAAAAATACGATCACGGGCAAATCATTTTCCAGGAAAAGTGCAGTCTAAGTGAAAATGAAACTCCGGAAAGTCTTGCTCAGAAAATTCATCAGCTGGAACATCAGTTTTTCCCAAAAACGATTGAAAAATTACTGGAAGAAAATGTTTCCTGAATAGATTCTGTTGATAAAAATAAAAAACTGCTTTTACTTCCTTGTTTACAAAAAACAAAATTGCTAACAACGATTCTATACTTAAAACGAACGTTAAAAAAGAGTAATGCGGAAATTTGCCTGAATCATTGTTCTAATATTGCACAACATCTTGAGAAAAAAACTGACAAAAATCCTACACCTGTTTCTTTTATTACAGGTTTTTGCAACTACGAAAGTAGCTGCCCAGGTTTTAGTTTCAGGAAATGTTTATGATTCTTCAAAATTGTATGCTATTCCGGGCGTAAATGTTTACAGTACCTCCGGCTCTTTCGCTGTAACTGATTCGCTCGGAGCTTATCACATTAATGTATCCAATAAAGATTCGCTCACATTTTCCTACAATGGAAAATCAACCATAAAGTTTCCTGTAGCGGAAATTAAAAATTACACTTCCTTTGATATTTCACTTCGCGTAAAAACGAAAGAAAAATACAAACTGCTGAATCCTGTAACTGTTTTTACCAATTCATATCAAAAAGATTCGTTGGAAAACCGCGAAGCCTACTCAAACATTTTTGGAGAAGAAAAACCAGGAATTCATTCTACCTATGATCCCGGAGGCGCAGCAGGTTTAGATTTAGATGCGCTGATTGGCATGTTTCAATTCCGAAAAAATAAACAACAACAAGCCTTTAGAAACAGGTTGATAGACCAGGAGCAGGAAAACTATGTTGATTACCGTTTTTCCGCTAAAACCATTTCAAGAATTACCGGGCTGCGGGGTGATTCACTGGAACTGTACCGAAAATTGTACCGGCCAAGCTATTATTTTGTTGTCAACAGTTCGCTTACTCAATTTTATGAGTACATATTAAACACCTCTTACGCCTTTAGAAAAAAAGAACAGCGCTATTTCAATTGACGGACTTCCACATTTTGAATTTCATTTAGCGCTTCCAAAACTTCCGTCACTTTGTTTTGTGAAATTCCGATTTCCATTCTGCAAAATAATTGTCTTTCGTTTTTTAAAACAGCACAATTAAATTGCTTAATAATTCGCATTACCACGTTCATCCCGGTATAATTAAAATGCAATTCATAATTGACTTCAATCGGCTTCTGCACAATTGGAGTACATTGCAAAACCAATGAAGACGCCGTTTTATAAGCATTGATTAGTCCGGGCATTCCCAATAAAGTTCCACCAAAATAACGAACAACAATGATTAGTGTATCAGTTAAATTTTTAGAATCTATTTGCCCCAATATTGGTTTTCCTGCAGTCCCTGATGGTTCACCATCATCACTCATCCTGAAATTATTTCCATCAATTCCAATGCGATAAGCAAAACAATGATGCGCCGCTTTCGGGTGTTCTTTTTTTAAATTTTGTAAATTTTTTTTAAAATCATTTACATTTTTTATTGGAAATGAATACGCTAAAAATTTACTTCCACGATCTTTAAACTCCGCAACAGCCATACTTTCAATCGTAAAATAATAATCGTTTTCTTTCATTCTGATTTTTAAAATTTACTTCAAAGGGTTTTATTTTTTTCTGATTCCGCGCAAAGATTCAATTTTATGATTAAATTTCTTAATCAAAATCAATAAGCAGAAATCGTAAGGCAAATTGTAATATTGCGAAAAGCAGAAAATAGAAAATCACTTTATTTAACTGTGATCGTAAAACAAAAAGCGTTACATTTTCATCAAGAAAAAATGGACAGACAATATTTAATTGAGCAGATAAAAGAGAAAAAAACATATTTGTGTGTTGGCCTTGATACCGATATTGAAAAAATTCCTGAACATTTGAAAAGGAGTGCAGACGCGGTTTTCGAATTCAACAAACAAATCATTGATGCAACATTCGACCTTTGTGTGGCTTACAAAATCAACACTGCTTTTTATGAAGCGCAAGGTATAAAAGGATGGAAGGCGATGTTGAAAACGGTTGATTATATTCCTTCAACTCATTTTAAAATTGCTGATGCAAAGCGCGGCGATATCGGAAATACTTCTCATCAATATGCAAAAGCATTTTTTGAAACATTTCCCTTTGATGCCGTTACAGTGGCGCCTTACATGGGAAGCGACAGCGTAAAACCTTTCCTGGATTATAAAGATAAATGGGCAATCGTTTTAGGATTAACGAGTAATGAAGGGAGTAAAGATTTCGAACAGTTAAGAGTAAATGACAATTATTTGTTTGAGGAAGTAATAAAAAAAACTATTAAGTGGGGAACTGATAAAAATCTGATGTTTGTTATTGGAGCTACAAAAGCTTCAGAAATTGCTTCAATAAGAAAACTGATCCCGGAACATTTTTTATTAATTCCAGGTGTAGGTGCGCAGGGAGGAAGCCTTGCGGAGGTTTCAAAACACGGATTCAACAAGAATTGCGGGCTTTTAATAAATGCTTCAAGGGCCATTATTTATGCAGGTAAAAATGAAAATTTTGCAGAAGAGGCAAGAAGAATTGCATTGGAATATCAAACGGAAATGAAGGGGTATCTTCGTAAGTAACAGGCTATTCTACGAATAAACAAATTAACGAATCTAAGTAACATGACACAGGATCTATTTCAATCTCCGGATTATTTTAATGTAGACGAATTATTAACTGATGAACAAAAACTGATCAGGGAAAGTGTAAGAAATTATGTAAAAAAAGAGATCTCTCCCATTATCGAGGAATACGCGCAGAAAGCTGAATTTCCGGAACAAATTGTGAAACAACTTGGCGATTTGGGATGTTTTGGTCCAACAATTCCTGTGGAATATGGCGGTGGCGGACTTGATTATATTGCTTACGGATTGATGATGCAGGAGCTGGAACGTGGTGATAGCGGCGTTCGCAGCACAGCAAGCGTACAAGGATCTTTAGTGATGTTTCCCATTTTTGTTTATGGAAGTGAAGAGCAAAGAAAAAAATATTTGTCAAAATTAGCCAGCGGCGAATGGCTTGGATGCTTCGGGCTTACAGAGCCGGATCATGGAAGCGATCCCAGTGGCATGTTGAGTAATTATAAATCTGAAGGCGATCATGTTATTTTAAACGGAAGTAAAATGTGGATCAGCAATGCGCCATTTGCACAAGTAGCGGTTGTTTGGGCAAAAAACGAAGCAGGAGAAATTCACGGATTAATATTGGAAAGAGGAATGGAAGGATTTTCAACACCAACAACTCATGGAAAATGGAGCTTGCGGGCAAGCGCTACAGGCGAACTGGTTTTTGATCATGTAAAAGTTCCAAAGGAAAATATTTTACCAAATATAAAAGGTTTGAAAGGACCATTGAGTTGTCTTACCAAAGCGCGTTATGGAATTGCGTGGGGAGCGGTTGGCGCTGCTATGGATTGTTATGATACTGCACTGAGATATTCAAAAGAAAGAATTCAATTTGACAAACCGATCGGAGGATTTCAATTGCAGCAAAAAAAACTTGCCGAAATGATCACAGAAATTACCAAAGCGCAATTATTAAACTGGCGCTTGGGAACACTGATGAACGAAGGAAAAGCAACGCCGCAACAGGTAAGTATGGCCAAAAGAAATGCCTGCGAAATCGCTGCAAATATTGCACGTGAAGCACGACAGATCCTGGGCGGAATGGGCATTACAGGCGAATATTCAATCATGCGGCACCTGATGAACCTGGAAAGCGTGATCACCTATGAAGGCACACATGATGTTCATCTTTTGATAACCGGAATGGATATTACCGGGATGAATGCGTTTAAATAAAAAAAAAATTTTCTTTTATTAACCTTAATATTCGTTTTGAATTACAATATTTTTTTAATCGGTTTTATGGGAAGCGGAAAGTCGCATTGGGGGCATATCTGGGCATTGGAAAACGCATTGAGTTTTTATGACCTTGATTCAGAAATTGAAAAGGCTTTTAAAATGCCGGTTGAAGAAATTTTTGAAAAACATGGTGAAGATAAATTCCGGGAAATGGAAAGATACCATCTACGGAAATTTGAATTAAAAAAAATGTACCTGCTTTCCTGTGGTGGTGGCACCCCTTGTTTTTTTGATAACCTTGACTGGATGAAAAGGCATGGAACAATTGTTTATCTGAAAGCTTCTCCTGAATACATTTTGGATCGTGTGATGGAAGAAACTTCAAAAAGACCTTTATTAAAGGAAGTAAATCCTTCTGAATTATTATTTTTTATCCAAAAAAAATTAAAGGAACGCGAGCCGGAATACTTAAAAGCAGATTATGTTTTGGAAGCAGAGAAATTAAAAAATGATTCATTAAATTTTCTAATCGAAAAATAGAAAATGATATTTCTCAAGACTGTAGAATGCTGGTAAAATGAATTGTAGAAACAGGAAATAAAAAAGAGCTTTAAACCTTCTTTTACTCCAAAAAAATAAATAAAATAATGCATAAAGGATTTATTAAAACGGCTGCAATCTTAGGCGCGCTTTCAGTTGCCCTTGGCGCTTTCGCTGCTCATACTTTGAAAGCAAATATTTCTGAAGATGCTTTGGGAATTTTTGAAACGGCTGTCAGGTACCAGTTTTATCATGTTTTCGCGTTGCTTGCAGTGGGGATTGTTTATGCACAATCTGCACATAAATTATTGAAGTGGTCAGGAATATTATTCATTGCAGGAATCATTTTATTTTCCGGTTCTCTGTATGTTCTTACTGCTGTTAAAGCCTATGGACTAACGGCTTACAACTGGATTGGAGCCATCACTCCCGTTGGTGGATTGTGTTTTATACTTGGCTGGATTTTTTTATTTGTTGGATGTAGTAAACAAACAAAAAAGAACCTTTCATAATTGGAAAAGAATAAAGAAATTGTGAGCTAAAAACCTTTGCACACCGATTAAAAAACAATCTTCCATTCCTATCTTTGCTAACAATGGCTACCCAAAAAAAAGCAAAAAAAACAAAAGCTGCTGATCCTTCTAAAATGAATCCCGATAAAGTGGAAAAAATAGAAGTGAAAAAATTAATTCATGACGAACGTTCGCATAAGATAGCGGGCGCGGTTTTTATTCTCATTTCGTTTTTGTTATTTATCGCTTTCACTTCTTATTTATTTACGTGGCAACAAGATCAGTCAAAAGTTTTGCAAGGGGCAAAAATTTTATTACCAAGCCACGACCAGGTAATGGGAAATGCGTTGGGAACAGCGGGAGCGTATTTTTCTGATCTGTTTTTTCGCTCAGGCTTTGGAATTGCATCTTATTTATTTTGTCTTTTCTTTTTTGTGATCGGTGTCAATTTATTTGCTCCCAAAAAAATATTTTCTCTTCGTCGAAATATCAGGTATGTTATCGCTGGCCTTTTGGTCATCAGTGTTTGCGCTTCTTTTTTGATGCACACTCCTCATCCTGAAAAAATAAATTCATCCGAGGTAGAATTTTTTTGGGGAGGAAAAGTAGGTGATATGATCAATGGATGGATGCAGCAGGTGATCGGATATACAGGAACAGCTGCTGTTTTGTTTGTTGGTTTACTCAGTTATATCATCTGGCGCTTTAATCCTTCATTTAATTTTCAGAAACTTCAAACTGCCAGTTTGTTTTTGAAATCAAAAAAAGAAGAAGCTTTTCCTCATTTTAAAGAAGAAGAAATTACTTTTTCAAATGCAAATATTTTACCACTGCAAAAAAATTCTTTAAAAGAAGAACCCGAATATGAGCATGAATTTGATGTGATAGAAAAAGAAGAAAAAGCAGCACCAACTAATTTATTTAAAGAAGAAAAAAAACCGTTAATAAGAGACAGTGCTCCTGATAGTGGTTTGACTTTGGAAGTAAAAAATGCTGATGTATTAAATGAGAAAAAGGAACCGGAACCTTTTGTAAAACCCAAAATTCAGCAAGAACCTTATGATCCGATTCTTGACTTAAGAAACTATAAATATCCCACACTTGATCTTTTAGAAAATCATGGAAGTGACAAAATTATTCAGGATGTTGAAGAATTAGAAGAGAACAAAAATCAGATTCTTCATACGCTGAAAAACTATGACATCGAAATTCAGAAAATTTTTGCAACAGTTGGTCCAACAGTTACATTGTATGAAATAATTCCCGCTCCGGGAGTTCGTATTTCCCGCATTAAAAATTTAGAAGATGATATCGCCCTAAGCCTTTCTGCGCTTGGTATTCGCATCATCGCTCCTATTCCTGGAAAAGGAACGATTGGTATTGAAGTTCCGAATTTTAAGAAGACAGTGGTGAGCATGAAAACTTTATTGAATTCGGACAAATTCATCAATAATCACTTCACCTTGCCGATTGCGATTGGTAAAAAAATCGATAATGAAAACTTCATTGTTGACCTTACTTCTATGCCGCATTTATTGATGGCTGGTGCAACCGGACAAGGAAAATCTGTTGGATTAAATGCGATACTTGTTTCTCTTTTATACAAGAAACATCCATCACAATTAAAGCTGGTTTTGATTGACCCAAAGAAAGTAGAATTGAGTATTTATAAAAGTATTGAGAAACATTTTTTAGCAAAATTACCAGGTGAAGAAGATGCAATTATCACTGATACGAAAAAAGTAATTCATACTTTGAATGCTTTGTGTATCGAGATGGACAATCGTTACGATTTATTGAAAGAAGCAGGAACAAGGAACATAAAAGAATACAATCAAAAATTTGTAAGCAGAAAATTAAATCCCGAAAAAGGACATCAATTTCTTCCGTTTATTGTTTTGGTAATTGATGAATTTGCCGATTTAATTATGACGGCCGGAAAAGAAGTGGAAATGCCAATTGCCCGACTAGCGCAGCTTGCACGTGCTGTTGGAATTCACCTGATCATTGCTACACAAAGGCCTTCTGTAAATATTATTACCGGAACCATTAAAGCAAATTTCCCTTGTCGTATCGCTTTTAAAGTTAGTAGCAAAATTGATAGCCGTACCATTTTAGACATTGGCGGCGCTGAACAATTGATTGGAAAAGGTGATATGCTGATTAGCTACAACGGTGAACTGACAAGACTTCAGTGTGCTTTTGTAGATACGCCTGAAGTGGATAAGATTACCGATTTCATCGGCGATCAGCAAGGTTATACCGAAGCATTTATGTTGCCGGAATATGTAGATGAGAAAGAATTTGAAAACAAAACTTTTGATGCACAGGATCGCGATCCGCTTTTTGAAGATGCTGCAAAGCTCATCGTTCAAAGCCAGAGTGGAAGCACTTCTTTGCTGCAACGCAGAATGAAATTAGGTTACAATCGGGCAGGAAGATTAATGGATCAATTGGAAGCAGCAGGAATTGTAGGACCCAACCAGGGAAGCAAAGTGCGGGATGTAATGGTAAAAACTGACGCAGAATTACAGCAGTATTTAAATGTAGATTAAAAAATCTTTTTGATTTTTAATCCGTCCTCTCAAAAAAATTTCTTCTCGATATTACAGCAAATAAAAAAACTGTTTATTTCTTCGTTCACTAAAAAATTCCATAAAAATTATTGGATTATTTGAAATGAATCTCCATCAAATAATCCTTTATCACTTAGCTTCAAATGAGGAATTACCAGCAATGCCATAAAAGATAATGTCATGAAAGGTGCTGATAATTGTGAACCAAGTTCTTTGGCAGCAGAATCAATAGCAGTGTAAGTTTCCCCAACTTTATAACCATCTTCGTTACTCATTAATCCTGCAACAGGCAGCGGTAATATTTTATTAAAAGAAGAATAATTATGATTGGCAACACTTACGCCGCCTTTGTTTTCAATCACAAGATTTACTGCCTCACAAATACTTTCATCATCAACACCAACAACAATAATATTATGACTATCATGAGCTACAGAAGAAGCAATTGCGCCTTTTTTCAATCCAAAATTTTTAATGAATGCTTTAGCAACAGGCGCATCTTTATAACGGTTGACAAGAGCCATTTTTAAAATATCTTTTTCAGGATCGCTAACATAAAATCCATTTTCTTCTTTTGGTTTTACCGAAAGTTTATTGGTAATGAGTTGACCATCCAGCGCTTCAATAATTTCCCCATGAAAATCAGAAACAGGCACTTTAAAATCATCAACACTTTTCCTTGAACAGTTAAAATTATTGATAACTGAAGAAGAAGAACTTTTTATTTTCGATTCAGAATTTTCTGCAACCAATTCTCCATTAATATAAGTAGCTTTTACAATAAAATCTTTCAGATCTTCAACTATAATAAAATCAGCAGGATCTCCTTCTTTCAATAATCCCACATTCATTTTATAATGCTTTACAGGATTGATACATGCCGCTTTTAAAACTTTAAAAACGTCAATTCCCTTTACAGCTCGTTTACAAAGTTCATTGATATGCCCTTTCACCAAACTGTCAGGATGTTTATCATCGCTGCAAAGCATCATTTCGTCTTCATGATCATCTAATAAATCAATTAATGCTTCAAAATTTTTTGCAGCGCTTCCTTCACGAATCAAAATTTTCATTCCGTATTTTAATTTGTCAAGCGCTTCTTCTTTTGTAAAACATTCATGATCGGTGCTGATGCCAGCATCAATGTATTTTTTTGCATCTTTTCCACGCAAACCAGGTGCATGTCCATCAACAGGCTTATTCAATTTCTTGGCGGAATTAATTTTTGAAAAAACTTCCTCATCACCATTCAATACTCCAGGAAAATTCATCATTTCACTCAAATAATAAATTTCATTTTTTGATAAAAGTTCGTCCACTCCTTTTGCATCAAGAGTTGCACCAGCAGTTTCAAAAACAGTTGCTGGGACACAACTTGGAGCTCCAAAGTGAAATTTAAAAGGAACGGTTTTCCCATTTTCAATCATAAATTTCACTCCTTCAATTCCACAAACATTCGCTATCTCATGAGGATCACTAACTGTAGCAACAGTTCCATGCACCACTGCCAATTTTGCAAACTCCGATGGAACCAACATGGAACTTTCAATATGAACATGAGCATCAATAAAACCAGGAATAATAAATGGAACACCTTTTCGTTCGTCACTTATTTTTTGGATTGATGCTATTATTCCATCTGAAACTTTTATCTCACCAAAAAAGATTTTTTCAGATTCTATCTCAACAACATTTCCTTCGATACTAAAATTCATAATCATTTATTTGCAAAATATTTTTGTTCCAAATAACGGTCATCATTATAAACATCGTTATAAAAAAACAGTTTTCCATTTTTTACTTCGCAGGTAAAATATTCGATGAAAAGTGGCATACGTTTTTTTATCATAATCGTTTTGCGAGACTTATTTGCGATCCATGTTTTTATTGAATCAGAATTATAAGAAAGCGGATGTCCTTCTTTTGTTGCAAGACTATCATTTTGTGCAATCAGAAAAGCAAGCGCTTCCCAATTCTGTACACGAACACAGCCATGACTCAAAGCACGATTGGCATTAGCGAATAAATATCGCTGATTGGTATCGTGCAAATAAACACTGTATGGATTATTAAAATTGAATTTAAAAATTCCCAACGCATTATCATCACCGCTTCCCTGAACGATTTTCCACGGAATGCCTTTCTTATATTTTGACCAATTAACGGTATAAGGATTTATCGTTTCTCCTTTTGAATCAACAAGGCTGAAACCCTTGCTGGCAAGGTATCCGGGATTCACTTTCAACGCCGGCAAAATATCTTTTTTAATGATGCTTTCAGGAATTGTCCAGTTGGGGTAAGTTACCATATTTGAAATAGTGGAAGTAAGCAGCGGCGTTCTTGTTTCCGGTTTTCCAATAACAGTTTTTGATTCAAGAACAACAGAATCCAAATCAAAAACTTTTAAATAAAATGAAGGAAGGTTTACCCAGATATAAGTTTCAGGAAGTGGAGGAAGCTCTTTATAACGATCAAGCGTAACCGCAATTCTTCTAAACTTTTCATTATCGTTTGAATTCAATAATCGAATTGTTTCTGCACCAGGTTTTCCATCAGCTGTTAATTTATGTTTCGACTGATATTTTTTTATTTCCTTACTCAACATTATTGAATCAACATCTTCTGTTTTTTCTCCAAAGCCTGACTGCACCAATCTTTTATGAAGGATTTTATAAAAGGCAACAGTGTCTGTATAAGGAAAATTAATGTAGAGATATTTTTTCCTGTCCATGTTGTCAACAAAATCAGGAAGCTTTTCTTTTATTAAATTATATTCTTTATTTGTTGGTTCTACGCTTTGAAACACTGTTGAAACATTATTTGAATCAATTGCGTGATTCAGCTTCTGAACAAAAAAAGAATCGATATAATTATTTTTAGAAATTATTGAAACGCTGTCCGGAAGCATTCTTCCTTCTTTCAGGTCTTTAAGAATTTTCATAAAAGCATCCGTAAGCATCAGGTCTGCTTTTGTCCACACAATCGCATCCATCAGCACCGAAGAATCTTTCGCTATTCTTTTTCGCAATGAATCTAATTGGCGATAATGGTAATCTTCAGGATAGAGTGCATAATATTTGGAATATTTGATAAACTCGAACATAGAATCAGCAACGGGGTTCCAGATTTCTTTCTTACTCCATACTCCCTGGTAATTATTTTTTTCGTAAAAGGAATTTACAAGATTAAACTGTGATAGTTTTATTGAATCGTTAATAACGCCATGCGAACTTTTTCCATAAAGCAAAGCCGCTTTAATATTATCAGCAATCTGATCATCCATTTTCTCCGGAACTTTTACAATCTCTTTTTCTTTTACCTGCGGATGATTTTTACAAGAAAACCAAAAACCGGTTATGAAGAGAAATAAAAAGACTTTTATTAAATTCACTCTCGAAGGCATTGATTGCTTTTATCTTTTAATTTAAAAAAATATGGATCTGGTTTACAAAATAAAATATTTGCAGCGCTTTTCTCTTGCATTATTTATCTCTAATCTAGTAGCTTTCAATTTAGCGGCACAATCAAAAATAGTTAATAAGTATGGATTGAGTGTTATCGGAAATATCAAAGTTTTGCAAAATGAAATTAACAATGATTCGTCACTCCAAATGATCAATTTACAGAAGTATATTCCGGGAATTGATTTGGATCTAAAATATGCTACCAGGGATAATTTTATGCATGAAAAATTGTATCCTCATGTTCATACAACTTTTCTTCGGAAACCGGCAGCAGATGCATTAAAGAAAGTTGTTGAAGATCTTAAAGATCAAAATCTTAGTTTGAAAATTTTTGACGCCTATCGTCCATATTCCGTTACAGAAAAAATGTGGGAAAAAGTAAAAGATGATCGTTATGCGGCAGATCCTTCGAAAGGAAGCGGTCACAATCGCGGAGCCGCGGTAGACCTTACTTTGATTAATTTGAAAACAAAAAAAGAACTACCAATGGGAACCGGATTTGATAATTTTACGGACAGTGCTCACGCTGATTTTAAAGATCTTCCGGATTCGATTTTGTCAAACAGAAATCTGCTAAAAGCTGTAATGGAAAAATATGGTTTTAAACAATTAACCACGGAATGGTGGCATTTTTATCTTCCCAATTCCTCCTCGTTTGAATTGCTTGATATTTCATTTGCTGATTTAAAAAAAATGGATAAAAAATCTTCAAATAAATGATCAGCTTTTTACTGCTTCTTTCAGTTTTTCAACCATTAACATTGTTGCAGGACAATATTCAATATTTTGTTTGTGAATGTATAAATAATCAGTTGACGGACGCTTGTGAAAATGAGGAAAATCTGCACAATCAGCCGGTCTTACTTCATAAATACTGCACATATTTGTTTTCAAATCGAGGAACTGGCAAGGCCTTGATTTATTCATCCAATCGCCTCTCTTATCGAGATACAACCATTTTTCTTTGAAATCTTTTGGACGCATTCCCAAATGAGCAGAAATTCTTTTAATATCCTGAAAAGTATAAGTGGGACTCATCACTTTACAGCAATTTGCGCAGCTCAAACAACTTACTTTTTCCCAAACTTCTTTTTCTACTTTTTGAAGAATAATGTCAAGATCTTTTGGAGGATTATTTTCAAGTTTTGTGATAAAAAACCGAAACGATTTTCGGTTAAGATCAAATTTCTTTTTTAAGTTTTTCAAATGAATAGTTTCCATGAACAGGTGTAAAGACGCAGCTTTGAAGGATAATTTTTGAAAAGTAAAAGTACTGCATATTTTATTTTAATTTCACACAAAACATTTTGATTTCTTTTAAAAACAGAACAGCTTTTTATGATCACTATTCAATTGTTTTTGTAAAAATTTCAGTAAACAAACAAATAATTCAATTTCTTATTTCCATGTGGGAAGTATATAAAAAAGGTTTTAAAGCATATTTACAATTAGAAAAATCTTTATCCGAAAATTCTGTTGAAGCGTATGTACATGATATTGAAAAATTCACGCAATTTCTTGTTTTAAATCAATGGGAAAAAAATCCAAAAGAAATTGAATTATCACATCTTGAAAATTTTTTAAAATGGATCAATGAATTAGGAATGACTGCATCATCGCAGGCAAGGATCATTTCAGGATTGAGAACTTTTTATAAATTTTGTTTACAGGAACAAATTTCCGTAACTGATCCAACAGCATTACTGGAAGCGCCAAAACTTGTCAAACATCTTCCGGATACATTAAGTTTTAAAGAAATTGAAAAAATTCTTTCTGCCATTGATGTAAGCACGCCAGAAGGGACAAGAAACAAAGCAATAATTGAAACGCTTTACAGTTGCGGACTCCGGGTCTCTGAACTGGTGAATTTAAAATTATCATGTCTTTATTTTAACGATGGTTATGTTCGTATTATAGGAAAAGGAGACAAAGAAAGATTGGTTCCGATCGGAGAGTCAGCGATAAAATTTATTCAGATTTACCTTGCCAATATTCGTGTACACATCAGTGTAATAAGCGGAAATGAAGACGTTGTTTTTTTAAATAAACGAGGAACCAGGCTTTCAAGAGTAATGATTTTTATGATCATAAAAGATGTGGCAAAAAAAGCTTCGATCACTAAAAAAATTTCACCACATACTTTTCGCCATTCATTCGCAACGCATTTGGTGGAAGGCGGAGCAGATCTGCGTGCCGTTCAGGAAATGCTTGGTCATGAAAGCATTACCACGACAGAAATTTATACTCATTTAGACAGAGAATATTTACGAGATACCCTACAGCAGTTCCATCCTGCTTTTTCAGGTAAATGATTTGAAAAAAGGAAGCTTTGCGACTGAAATAAAATTGATTTTATTTGTTTGTTTACCTGAGTGAAGCAGAAGTCTTTTTTGTTTTTCCCTTTCACATTCGTATATTACAAAGTATGAAACCAAAGCTTAAAAAAATATTAACCAATCAGCTGTTCAAACAGTCTTCTTTTATTTTTTTAGCCATCATGTTTCTGCTTCCTTCTTTTTCATTTTCGCAAAAGGTAATTTCCATAAATGTTAGTGATGGCATTAACCCGTCAACTGCTGAATATATTAAACAAGGAATAACCAAAGCGGAAAAAGAAAATGCTCAATGCCTTCTCATTAACTTAAATACACCAGGTGGCTTGCTCAGTTCAACAAGAGAAATTGTTACTAATATCATGCAATCAGAAGTGCCGGTGGTCGTTTATGTTTCGCCTGCAGGCGCGCATGCTGGCTCTGCCGGAACGTTTATTACTTTGGCCGCCCATATCAATGCTATGGCGCCAGGAACCAATATTGGCGCGGCTCATCCTGTTGATATGCAGGGAAAATCTGATGCTGTAATGAATGAAAAAGTAATCAATGATGCTTCCGCGTTTATAAGAACGATTGCAGAAAAAAGGGGACGAAATGTGCAATGGGCAGATGATGCAGTCAGAAACAGCGTATCGATAACAGAAGAAGAAGCACTCGAAAAAAAAGTGATCGATATAATTGCAAATAATGAAAAAGATTTGCTGAATAAAATTGACGGGAAACAAGTTGAATTAAATAATGGTTCAAAAATTTTACATACAAAAAATGCAACTGTTGAAACTTTTGAAATGGGTTTCTTTCAAAAAGTATTGAGCAGGATAAGCGATCCGAACATTGCTTACATTATTATGATGCTTGGATTTTATGGACTTCTTTTTGAATTGTTCAGTCCTGGCGCTATTTTCCCTGGAATTATTGGAGTCATTTGTTTAATTCTTGCATTTTATTCTATGAGTTCTATGCCTGTAAATTATGCAGGTTTGGCGCTGATAGTTTTCGGAATAATCCTTTATTTACTGGAAATAAAAGTCGTCAGTCACGGTTTGTTAGCCATAGGTGGAACTATTTCAGTTTTGCTTGGATCGATGATTTTATTTAGAACCAGTTCTACAGGAAATTTCGTTTCTTTATCATGGAGTGTTATTATTTCTGTCACTGCTTTTTCTGCTTTCTTCTTTCTTTTTTTAATTACAATGGGTTTGAAAGCACAAAGAGCAAAACCTGTTTCAGGTGCAAAATCCCTGATTGGAAAAACTGCTGAAACGCTTGACACCCTTGATGTTTCAGGACAAGTGCGACTGATGGGGGAAACATGGAATGCCATTTCTCTTTCCGGAAAAATTAATAAAAATGAAAAAGTAATTGTAAAAGAAATAAATGGTCTTACTTTATACGTTTCAGCAGAGAACGAAACTGCTTAATTAAAATATTTATCAACGCTAAAACAAAAAAAATGCAACAATTTCCTAGCGGACTTCCACTTATTATAATCGTTATAATTATCCTTTACATTCTCGCGAGTTCTATCCGGATTCTAAGGGAATATGAACGTGGGGTTATCTTCCGCCTGGGTAGAGTTTTAGATGGCGGCGTAAAAGGTCCGGGATTAATTCTCCTGATTCCAATTATTGATAAAATGGTGAAAGTAAGTTTGCGGACAGTAGTGATGGACGTGCCTCCCCAGGATGTTATTACACAGGATAATGTTTCCATCAAAGTGAATGCAGTTATATATTTCAGAGTGATTGATCCGCAAAAAGCCATCATTGAAATTGAAAATTATCTCGTAGGAACTTCACAACTTTCTCAAACAACCTTAAGAAGTGTTTTAGGCCAGTCGGAACTGGATGAACTTCTTTCTCAAAGAGAAAAGATCAATATCAAGTTGCAGCAGATTATTGATTTGCAAACAGAACCATGGGGCGTAAAAGTTACTCATGTTGAGGTAAAACAAATTGATCTTCCACAGGAAATGCAACGTGCAATGGCAAAGCAGGCAGAAGCAGAAAGAGAAAGAAGAGCCAAAGTGATTTCAGCAGAAGGCGAATTCCAGGCTTCTCAAAGATTAAGCGACGCCGCAAAAATTTTGAGCGAACAACCAAGCGCTTTGACACTTCGTTATTTGCAAACTTTGAGAGAAATTGCAACCGAAAATAATTCAACTACCATCTTCCCGATTCCGATTGATTTCTTAAAACCTTTTATGAAAACACTTGCAGAAACTCGGGGAAATAAAGATGGTTCTGCTACGATTATTGAAAATCCGGAAAATCAATAATTTTATTTGGCATTAATTATGGATAAAACCTCACAGATTTTGCAAGCTGTGAGGTTTATTTTTTTTAAAAGATTTTTATGAAACAAATTGAAATAGGCAATTTACAATACGAAGATTTTCAACAATTACTGGAAGCTATGAAGGCCGCCTATCCAAGATGGAGTGGCAATTACTGGAGTTTGGAAACGATCCATAAACTAATTAATAAATTTCCGCAGGGCCAAATTGTAATTCGTGTTGATGGCGTTGTTGTTGGTTGTGCACTTTCCATTATTGTAGATTATAAACGATTTGGGGATTCACATACGTATAGACAAATCACCGGCAATTATACATTCAATACACATGACCCTGATAATGGAAATGTGCTTTATGGAATTGAGATTTTTATTCATCCGGATTATCGCGGGCTGAGGCTGGGAAGACGTTTATATGATGCGCGAAAAGAATTGTGTGAAAGATTAAATCTTGAAGCAATTGTTTTTGGAGGAAGAATTCCTGAGTATTATAAGTATGCAGACACACTTTCCCCAAAAGAATATATTCAAAAAGTAAAGCGAAAAGAAATTTATGATCCGGTGCTTTCATTTCAGCTTGCCAATGATTTTCATGTAAAAAAAGTACTTAAAAATTATTTGCCGGAAGATGCACAAAGCAAAGAATTTGCAACATTGCTTCAATGGGATAATGTGTATTATATCAGCGAAGAAAAAAGTTTATTCAATGCAAAAACTTATGTGAGATTAGGATTGATTCAATGGCAAATGCGGCCTTATAAAAACATGAATGAAATGTTTTCACAAGTAGAATTTTTTATAGATTCTATTTCGGCTTACAAAAGCGATTTCGCATTATTGCCCGAGCTTTTTAATGGGCCATTGCTTGCAGAATTCAATGAAATGTCTGAAGCAGAAGCGATGCGTTCGTTGGCAAAATATACACCGGATTTCAGAAACCGTTTTCGCGAATTGGCGATAAAATATAATGTAAATATTATCACGGGAAGTGTGCCTAGTATTGAAGAAGATAACCTGAGAAACATTGGTTATTTATGTCACCGCAATGGCAACATTGATCAGTATGAAAAAATCCATATAACACCTGATGAATCTAAGTTTTGGGGAATCACCGGTGGCAATTCACTCAATATTTTTAATACAGATGCTGGCAAGATTGGCATTCTTGTTTGTTATGATGTGGAGTTTCCGGAACTGGCAAGATTACTTGCTGATCAGGGAATGGAAATTTTATTTGTTCCTTTTCTGACTGACACACAAAACGCTTACAACAGGGTTCGTTATTGCGCACAGGCCAGAGCAATAGAAAATGAATGTTTTGTTGCCATCACAGGTTGTATCGGCAATCTTCCCAAAGTGGAGAATATGGATATCCAATATTCGCAATCAGCGGTTTTCACTCCATGCGATTTTGCTTTTCCATCAAATGGAATCAAAAGCGAAGCAACAGCAAACACAGAAATGATTCTTATTGCTGATGTGGATCTTTCGCTGCTGCATGATTTGCATCAGTATGGAAGTGTGAGAAATCTGAAAGACAGAAGAACTGATTTTTATGAACTGATTTTAAAAAATCATCCATCATTGTAGTTCCTGGTTTGAGTTGGCAGAGTCAGTTACTAATTAAATAATTAACCTTACACCGCCAAGATCTGAAAGCCGGTGTGGAAAGCGATCGCTTGGAGAACCAATGAACATGAAGTTGTGAGGAATATTCCATTCCTTACTTAGCTTATCAATAATTTCCGGACCAAAAACTCCGGGAATCTGAATGTATTCAATTTTAATATCAGGATAGGCACGATCCAAAGCCTGAAAATCACGCTCAAAAGTTTTGTTTAATTTTTGTTCTTTTTGCAACACAGTTACAATCTTTAATTTTTGGGTGATCTCATTTTCCTGAACATATTGAATCACTTTATTAAGAATAGCAATGTTATCTCCTTTTGTAAAATATACAAATGGCTGCCTGTTTAATTTCCTCATTTCTTTGGTAAGGTGAAACCGGCTAACCACAGAAGCCCTCTGAATTTTATCAAAGACAGAATTAGCATAAAGCAATAAATAATGGATGACGACTTTTCGCTTTAAAAACAAATAAATGATGAGGATGGCAGGAATAAAATATTGTAGAAAAACAACCAAATATTCAGGATGCAATTTTACGTTTCCATAAAGAGCAATTAAGATCCCGAGAATGCCGAGAAAAACAATAATCGGAGATGCATATTCTGGCCTGGGCAACCTTGCTCTTTTAATTTTTAAAAGCAAATTTCCAAAACCAAAAAATGCCATTACTGATAAAAAAGAGATAGTGTAAACCCCGGCCAGCGGTGCCAGTTCTCCTTCAGTAATAAAAAGAATGGAGAAACATAAAACATAAAAAACAATCAAAATTCTTGGAGAGCTTCCTCTCGAATTTTCTTTCAATAAAGCCTGCGGAAATATGCGGTCGAGCGTCATGCGTTTCATCAATCCATTAACACCAATAAAAGCAGTCAGAACAGCACCACTCAATACAAGCGCCGCATCCAACGAAACTACTAATGCAAGCCAATTCCCGGCAGTCTGTTTTCCCATAAATGAAAGGAACGCAGCCTGGTGTAACGGAACAACATCAAGCGGCATAATAGACACCGCCAGCAATGCAATTATTGGATTAATGATCAGAACCAAAACCCACATATTCCGTAATGTTTTTGGAAAAACGCCTGGCTTTTGTTCTTCAATAAAATTTGCTGATGTTTCAAAACCTGTAATGCCAAGCATGGCAGTACTGAAACCCAGAAATATTGCATTTGACACGCTTCCTTTTAAAGGAGAATGGAAATTAATTTGAGCAAGGTCAATTCCATTAACAATGACGAAATAAATGGCACTACAAATCAGAATCAGTAACACTGAGAGATGAATAATAAAAATAACAACCGAAACTGAGGCTGATTCCCGAATGCCGCTGATCGTAAGCAATAAAAAAATGGTTAACAAAACCATTGTCGCGATAATCACTGAGAATACAGGAAAAATGCTGTATAAATAATGCATCGCTTCCGATGCAGAAAGCACAGCAGTAGCCATGTAAGACAGAATTGTAAGACATGCAGCCAGTGAAGCATTTCCTTTGCTGGTAGTATTTAAAAGAATGTTGTAAGCACCACCATTAAGAGGCAAAGCACCTACAGCTTCTCCATAAATTTTTCTGAAAAAAAACAATACCAAACCAACAATCAACAATGCAATAAACGCATACTGCCCCGCATAGACTATGCAAAGAGCAGAAACATAAAGACATGATGAGGTAATATCATTTCCACAAATAGCAGTGGCAGCCAGCTGCGAAAGCTTTTTGGGGTGCGTAATTTTGATGTCGTCCATGTTATTTTCATAAATCCTTAAACTAAAAAACGAGTATTCTTCGCTTTCTGATTATTTAAAGATTTATTTTATAGTTCTATTGCAATTTAAAAAAATATTTTTCGAAAGGTTTTAAAAACAGATCAACTTTTAACAGGCGTGCAGCAATTAATATGCCCATAAAAAATTAAAACTTTAATTCAATACTTCCTTTAATTCCAAATTTTGAAATACCGGGATTATCTAAATAATTCAGCCGCCAAACGGCATCAATTCTTAACAAGTGAAAAATATTATCAATGCCAACACCGGTTTCAACATAAGGTCTTTTATCAGGAATTGTAAAGTGATAATCAGCGGTAGAATCATAATATCCATTGGCGATTTTATTGGCTTCCGACATTCCCCCGAGAACACTTTTGAAAGTAACAAGCGATCTCCACTTTAATTTTTTTATCAAAGGAATATATTTGAAAGGAAAGTTTCCGAAACTTTGTTCTACAGAAAGGCTTACATATTCATCCGTTGCAAATTCATAACGATTCATGTTGTTGAAAGCATAAGGATTGTAATAATAAGTGTCGTTTCCTTTTTGCACATCCAGTAAAACAATCGGTAAAATACCATCAACCAAACCCGCATCAACGGTGTAAGATAATTGCCCGATTCTTCCATCTGTAAAATCATGTTGAATGTTCAATTCCCATTTACTATAATCAAAATCACTTTTTAGGAGTCCATTGTTTGCTTTGATTCCTTTTGTAAAATTCAAAGTAATGATCGGATAATTACTTCCTAATGTTTCGCGATGGAAATGCTCTGTAATATATTTTTCTTTGTAAGAATACCGAAATGAAACCGTTGCTTCATTTACCGTGTAATCGTTATTGACACCGGGTTTGCTTTCGATGTAAGGTTGGAAATTATTATAGGTATAATAGACATTAAAAAAGGGAGTAAGCGCACTGTGTTTTAAAGAAGTTGCAATTCCAATTCCATTGTCAAAGAATTTTTTAAAGGTGATTCCTGCATCTTTTCTGTTTAGCAATCTGATCTGTGTATAATTTACTCTTCTTAAAAAAGAGGCAAATACGGAGTTTTGATCCAGCTCGTCAGCGTGCTCATACGAAGAAGAAATGTCATCGGAAAAAAGTAGTTCCAGGGTCGCCCAACGTTGACGATTCAGAATAAATTTTGATCCAAGCAAATATTTTATTCGTTCATCTTTTGTTGCAAATCCGGCGTAACCTCGTAGCTGTAAATTTTTATTAAAAGATGAATTTGTTTGCAGGCCAACATCAAAGCGATTTCCTTCAATATAATTGTTGGTAAAAGTGGAATATAGATTTCCAATGTCAACAGGACCCGCAGTATAATAACCTGTTCCTAATGTAGAAATTAATTTTTTATAAGTAGTTACAACAGTCATTTTGTTGAGCGTATCCATTAATTGATAAATCGATTTTTCTGATTTCGTTAACGGCTCAAACCTTATCGAAGCCCAGTCTGCAGTGTCTGGCAACAATGAAGAAATATCTTGTCTTCTTTTATGAAATGCTGTATCTATTGAATTATTATTCACAATTGCATCTTCATATAAAGTTGTCTTTTTGATGATTGCCCCGGTCTTTTTTAATTCAGGAATAAAAACATCGGCATACAAGATATTCTTTTCAGGAAAGAATTTGTTTTGATCGTTCGCTTCATAAGTTTGAGAAATCTCAAACTTATTCATAAAGTTAATGCTGGCATTTTTATCGATATGCATTACAATCGATTTGATCGCATAGATAGTATCGGCGATCCACATAAAACCTCTGAAAGTATTGCTGCCAAAGACCTTGGGCTCAAACCGGACCTGGATGCAACGACGGTTTTGAAAATATAATGTATCAACAATCTGGTAGTTGTAAAAGTTTAAGGCATTATCTGAAACCGGGCTTATAAAGTTAATGTTGGCAATGCGAAGATTATTATCATAGACATTTACTTTTTTATAAAGCTGATCTAAATAAGCTAAAATGGTTTTGTTATTGATTCCTGAACTTTTTATTCCTGTGTAATCATATCTTTCTTTCTCAGGATTTTTTTTGTAATAAAAATTCGCATTGCTTTCTGATAAATATACAGGAAGAATTTTTTGATTGTCGGCAGTTGTATCCTGGTTTTTTAAAACAAACATTAAAGGTTTTAAAAACACATTCTTTTCTAATTTTTCCGGAATGTTTTTTAAATCAACTTCTATCTTATCATACACTTTGCTTTGATAAGAATTATTATTGAAAACATTGTTCCGGCCTTTATTACTGATTACTTTTTTCACCAGTTTTTGTGCAGCGGAATACTTCGATCTTAATTGAATTACCACCGCTTGCATTGAAGTTACGACCGGCTCTGCCTCAAAATCAATTTCCTGGAAATTTTGTTTTGAAACCACTTTAGAAATAGTTTGATATCCAACCATCGAAATGCCAATAGAATCTGTTTTTTTCGCAATAGTAATTCTGTATTTCCCATTTTCATCTGTAATAACGCCACCACCCGAATTCAGTGAATAAACGCTGCATGAAACCAATGGCAGCCTGGTTTGTGCATCAATAACTTTTCCTGTGATGACACGCTCCTGAGCATGAATTTCTAAAGAAAAAATCAGTAGAAAAAAAAGTAAAAAATGGTATGGAAAAAGCGTTTTGATAGTTTTCTGGGTGGGATTTTATGAATGCAAATGTCTAGAAATTAAGTTGAAAATATTGGTAACCAGTAAACGAAGTTATATTGCTATTTCTTATTTTTTTGTAAAAACCTCCGCTGCATTTTTAGTGGTTTGAAGCGCTACTTCTTCTGCTGAAACATTTTTTATTTCTGACAATTTTTGAACAATATATTTTAAATAACCGCTTTCATTTCTTTTTCCTCTGAATGGCACAGGAGCTAAGTAAGGGGAATCAGTTTCAAGTACCAAATGTTTCAAATCGACCTCTTTAACCACATCTGCAAGACCTGAGTTTTTAAAAGTAAGAACACCACCAATTCCCAACAGGAAACCTGCATCAATAATTTCATTTGCCTGTTGCAAATTGCCACTGAAACAATGAAAAATTCCGTACAAATTTTTCCCTTTATATTCTTCTTTTACAACGCTAATCGTTTCATCCATCGAATTTCTTGTATGAATTACCAAAGGCTTTTCATATTGAATCGACCAGCCGGCATGCATTCGAAAGCTTTCGAATTGTTCCTTTTTAAAAGTAGTATCCCAATAAAAATCCAGTCCCGTTTCGCCAATCGCGGCAAATTCTCTTTGCGATAATTGCTGTTCGACTTTTGAAAGCTCTTCCCGGTAATTTTCTTTTACAGAGCATGGATGTAATCCTGCCATTGCAAACATCTTTCCAGGGAATTTTTTTTCTAAATCTAATAACGCTCCTTTTTCAGAACTATCAATGGCAGGAAGATAAAATTTTTCCACTCCTTCTGCTGATGCTCTTTCTATTACGGCATCAATGTCCTCTTTGAATTCTTCTACATATAAATGTGTATGTGTGTCAATCAACTTCATAAAGCAAAGGAAAATAATTTTGAAGAAGAACGATAAAACGTAAAGGGTGTAATAGTGCCAATTTTAAGCTAAAAAAAAATTTTTACTTTATTAAAAAAAATGTTGATGATTTGTTAAAAACTTATTAACTTCACGTCAGTTTTCATAGGGTACGGATTAAAAACGGGCTTGAGTATCTACTCAGGCCCAATTTTTTTTGCAAGATATTCTGATGGTAATGCCTCAAAAGCATACTTATTTTTTGAATAATATTCTAAAATTTGCGGAAGTGCATATTGCAGTACCGGAAAGGCTTTGGCGCTGTCATGAAAAACAACAATCGAGCCTGGCTTCGCATTATTGATTACATTTAGGTAACAATTTTCACCGTTAACTTCCGGATCAAAATCGCCGCTCAGTACATCCCACATAATTATCTTTAAATGAAACTTTCCACCGGCAATCACTTTAGCCTGAAATTTTGTAATTCTTCCATAAGGCGGCCTGAAAAGATTACTATCTATCAGTTTAGCAGCTTCCGCTATATCATCAATATATTTCTTATCGTCTGTCTTCCATCCGTTTAAATGACGAAAAGTGTGATTGCCTGCTTTGTGTCCCTCGTTAATGATTCTTTCATAAATGGGGAAGTGTTCTTTTACATTTTTACCAATGCAAAAAAAAGTCGCTTTTGCATTATATTTTTTTAATTGATCCAACACAAATGCAGTAGCTTCAGGATGAGGCCCGTCATCAAAAGTCAGGAAGAGAACTTTTTCGTTTGTTTTTATTTTCCAAACCCTTTCAGGAAATAATCTTTTAAAGATCCAGGGCGTTTTTTTGAGATAAAGCATGGGGATAAAAGTAAAGATTAAATGAAGTGACAATATTCTTTTACAGAAAAAAATTACTTAACAAAAAAAACATTCCGAATTCGAATTATTGGCAGTACCTTTGCAGCCTTTAAAAATCATGCCGTAACATGATAAATGGCCAATAGGCATTGGCATATATCTCTGAAGTTCAGTAAATGGCATGTCAATTAACTTTAAAAACAATAATTGTACATGAAATTAAGTCAATTTAAATTTGACCTCCCTCTTAATCTTATCGCGCAAAATCCTACCAAAAGAAGAGAAGACAGCAGAATGATGGTGATCGAAAGAGCCACCGGAAAAATCGAAAACAAACATTTTAAAGACATCCTCGATTATTTTGATGACAAAGATGTTTTTGTAGTAAACAACACTAAAGTGTTCCCTGCAAGAATGTACGGTCGTAAAGAAAAAACAGGTGCACGCATCGAAGTGTTTCTGTTAAGGGAATTGCATCGTCAAAACCGCCTTTGGGATGTGATCGTGGATCCTGCACGAAAGATAAGGGTAGGCAATAAATTATATTTTGGGGAAAATGATGAGCTGGTAGCCGAAGTAATTGACAATACGACAAGCCGGGGCAGAACCATCCGTTTTCTATGGGATGGCAACGAAGAAGATTTCAGAAAGATGCTGTATTTTATGGGCGAAACTCCTTTGCCAAAATACATTAAACGTAAACCTGATGAAGAAGATCGCGAAAGATACCAAACGGTTTATGCAAAACACGAAGGCGCAGTAGCGGCACCAACAGCCGGATTGCACTTTTCTCCTGAGCTGATCAAACGTTTGGAAATTAAAGGAATTAAATTTGCTGAAGTTACATTACATACGGGTCTTGGCACTTTCCGTCCGATAGAAGTAGAAGATCTGAGCAAGCATAAAATGGATGCCGAATATTATCGTATTGATGAAGAAGCGTGCAGGATCGTAAATAAGGCAAAAGAAACCGGTCACAGGATTTGTTCTGTTGGAACAACAACCATGCGTGCAATGGAAACTTCTTATACGGCGCAAAAATTATTAAAACCTTCCGAGGGCTGGACTAATCATTTCATTCATCCTCCTTATAATTTTAATATTGCAGATTCATTGATCACTAATTTTCATTTGCCAAAGACAAGCCTTTTAATCATGGCTTGCGCTTTTGCGGGTTATGATCTGATGATGGATGCCTATAAAAAAGCGATCAAAGATAAATACCGTTTCTTCAGCTATGGAGATGCGATGCTGATTATTTAATGTCTTTTTTACTAAATATTTTTCCGGTGGATGAAATCTTCATCCGCCGGTTTTCTTTAGAATAAACAAGGAAATAGCTTCGTATTTATATTTTTATCAGGCAGAAAGCTCAATCAGAAGCATAAGAAAAAATACACAAGCATGACATTTATTCACTGGTGCTTTTTAATGTTATTATTCGCGTTTTATTTACCTTCATTTTAGTTTAATCCTTTTGGTTATTCTATCAAGATTATTTTATGCGAAATAAGCTTTTGGCCATAGTGTTTTTTTTATCGGCCCCTTTGTTTTTGCTGGCTCAAAGTGATTCAATTCCTACAGTTGACAGCCTTCTTCAACTTTCTCTCGAACAATTAATGAATATAAAAGTGGTAACCGCTTCCGGCTATTCTCAAACTACTGCCGAAGCGCCCTCTACTATTACAGTGATCACTGCGCAGCAAATTAAAGATCGCGGCTACGAACAACTCGAGGATGCATTGCGCGATATCCCCGGAATTGATCTCATCCATATCAACGGTTACGCACCAACACTAATCTATTTTCGAGGTATGTACGGGGCTGAAAACCTCAGAGCTTTACTAATGATTGATGGAATAGTTGAAAATAACATTCTGGGCACCAATGATATGGCTGGCCCGGCTTACAGCCTTCACAATGTGGAGCGAATTGAAATTATCTGGGGTCCGGCTTCGGCATTATATGGGGCCAATGCTTTCGGAGGTGTTATCAATATCATTACAAAAAAAGGCGCTGATATCAATGGGTTTAAAGCAGAACAGGGATATGGTAGTTTTAATACACGGTTCGAAAAATTAAGCATGGGATTAAGAAAAGCGAATCTTGAATTTGCAGTAGCCGGAACACTTTATAATACCGACGGACCAAAGTTCGCTAACAGGGACCCCAATTACTCCAATTCGTATGTTAATAATGCCAAATCATTAAATACCACTGTGAGTTATTATGCCAAAAACACTAAAACTACGTTTGGGTTCAGATATTATGATACTCCGATGGGTTATGGAACTTTCTTCAATAGTCCAACGGTTCCTCTCGGCCTTCCTTCGCAGGGGTATGACAACAAAGGTCTCATAGGCATTGTCTCCAGTAATTTCAATGGCGAAAAAGGTGGCCTCGCAAGTTATTATTTAAAAACCTGGTACCTGGAAAATGAATGGAAACCCAGTGACAAATTTAACCTTCTGAGCCGTGTTGTTTATCGCGAAACAGGAACTGATGATGATTCTTATGTTTACTTAAGCCTGGACGGGAAAAGCTTTTTCCGCGGCATTTTCACAAGCTATTCAAACCGGATTATGGCAGAAATGAAAGCAAATTATTCACTTCATCAAAATCAAAATTTATCAACAGGTATTCAATATTATCGGGACAATGTAGAAAGAGGGCAGCGCAGGGAAACAGTAGATATGACTAAAAAATACATTGTAAATGGAAGAGATACCGTTTATAATCTGAATGCTACCTTTCTGCCAAGAGTTTATGATATTCGGGACAATGTAGGTGCTTATCTTCAATACGTTTTAAATACACATTTTTTTGGAAAAACCAGTTTTACATTCGGAAGCCGTTATGATTACAATAGCTATTTTGGTGGTTCTTTAAATCCAAGAGCTGTCGTTGTAAATCAGCCGGGACAAAATCTTACATTTAAACTTCAGTTTGGCACCGCTTTTCGTGCGCCGACAGAAAATGAAATTAACCAAACGGTAGATACTTTTGATCTGGAAACCGAGAAAATAAAAACATATGAGTTTAATGCTATTTATTCATTTTCAAAGAGAGTACGCGGACAAATTAATTTCTTTAGAAATGAGCTTACTGATGTAATCATTATTAGTGATCTTTCCGGCTTGAATGCAAATAAAAATCCCGGCAGCCAAACAACAAATGGAATTGAAGCAAGCCTGGATTTAATCTTAGGAAAAAATATTACCGGCTTTGCCAACTTTACTTTCCAGAATGCAAAAGGCGAAATTGCGACAACACACGCTTCCGGGCAACTACCGGATGTTCCAAAATTTAAAGGAAATGCCGGGCTAACATTCAATGTAAACGATCTGTTTACCATTAATGTTATTGAAAACTGGGTAGGAAAAAGGAAAGTACCGAAAACTGATCCTTATGGGCCGGTGCCTGGTTACTTTCTTACCAACTTTGTTATCAGTACCAAGGAATTATTTAATAAAGGAATAACTGCAAGTTTAAATATCCGCAATTTGTTTGATGTTAAATGGCTTGATCCGGGTTTTCGTACTGCTGATGGCCTTTTATTTTCGACGGTATTGGAGCAGCCTGGTATTAATGGATTATTTAAAATTGGAATCAAACTATAAACACTTCTTTTTTCTGTTATAATATTAAAAGAATGATATTGAAACGATTTCTCATCCTGCTATACAGCTGCTTTCTTGGAGGGGCTGTTATTGCACAGACTTCGGATCAGGAATCCAATCTCAAAGCCGCATTTATTTATAACTTTACCAAATACATTGATTGGGGAAAATACAGCGACAGAAATGAATTTGTCATTGGCGTTCTAGGCGATTCACCTGTCGCTAATTCTTTAGAACAGATTGCAAAAGACTATACAGTAAATAATAAACCAATTGTAGTACATATTTTAGACAGACTGTCACGGGTATCAGATTGCGATATTCTTTTTATTTCAAAAAACTGTCGTTTTTCATTGAGCTCTATTCTTTCTGCGGTGGGAAAAGGTGTTTTGACAATCAGTGAACAACCAGGTGATGCAGAAGATGGAACAGCATTTAATTTTATAATAGTGAATAATCAATTAAAATTTGAAGCAAACCTGAAAGCCATTTCTTCAGCAGGACTAAAAGCAGGGTCGCAATTGCTGAAACTGGCCAAAATTGTAGAATAAATACTTCATATCAGACATATAATGCTGAAACTTCGTAACATATCTATTAAAAACAAACTGATACTTATGCAGGTTTTTACCAGCGTGCTGGTACTGAGTATTGTGTTTGGAGTTTTTATTTTTACTGACATCAATTCCTACAAACAAAGAAAACTGGACAGCATAATAAGTCTGGCTCAGGTTATAGGCACTAATAGTATTTCAACTATTCAGTTCCAGGATGCTGAAGCGGCAACTGAAATGTTGCATGAATTACATAATGTATCGCCTGAAATTATTCATGCGAGTATTATCAATAAGCATGGAGAAGTTTTTGCCCGATACTCCAGGGGCGGAGCTGATAGTTTTAAGATTCGTGATATTTTAAAACAAAAAAAGTTTCTTTTCATTGATAATGAACTTCTTGTAAGTAATCCTATTGTAAGTAATAACGAGGTAATTGGTAAAGTGTACCTGGATGTGGAATTATCAGAATTACAACAAATAAAGCAATATAAATTTGAACTGGCCATCATTTTATTAATCGGCGCCATTGTATTCTCTTTTCTCATCGCACTTGGCATTCAAACTTATATTTCTAAACCATTGCTGAAGCTGGTAAATACCATGAAAAAAGTAAGCAAAACAGGTGATTATCAAAAACCGCTTGCAGATGAAGGAAAAGATGAAATAGGCACTTTGATTCAGGTTTATAATAAATTGATGCAGCAGATTCAGGAGAACATACAGAAGAAAGATGAATTTATTGGCATCGCCAGTCACGAATTAAAAACTCCTCTGACTACCATAAAAGGATATATTGAAATGTTGAACATGATGGAGCAGGATCCTACGAAAAAGCAGTTTGTACAAAAAGCAATGAAAAATGTAAACAAGCTGGAAAGGCTGATCAAGGATCTTCTTGATGTATCGAAAATCCAAAGTGGGCAACTTCAGTTGGAGATGAACGATTTCAATATCCAGGATCTTTTAGATGACACCGTTAACTCGGTTCAGTTAGTTTCTACTCATGAAATAATAAGAGAAGACAATCTTGGAAACGAAATGATTTATGGGGACAGGCAACGGATAGAACAGGTTTTACTGAATCTTTTGTCAAATGCGATAAAATATTCGCCGGGAGAGAACAGAATTGTTATCGAATCTGAAAAAACGGACAAAGAATTGTTGATTAAAATCAGAGACTTTGGAATAGGAGTTCCCAAAGACGAACAATTGAATATATTTGAGCGGTTTTATAGAACAAAAGAAACTTCTATCCATATATCTGGTTTTGGACTTGGATTATATATTTGCAGGGATATCATCAGAAGGCATTATGGAAAAATTTGGGTAGAAACAGCGGAAAAAGGCTCCATATTTATTTTTTCATTACCATTAAAACATTCATTAACAACACAACAAACACCAGTATAGTTCGTTTTTACGTTTGAAAGTACCTTACAAAACATTTTTATGAACAAAATTCTTGTAGTAGATGACGATCTTGATATTTTATCATTGGTCGAGATAATGTTGAGCATGAATAATTTTAAAGTAGAAGCAATTTCTAAATGGGAAGATATTAATAATCGCATGGAAAGCTTTAAACCAGACCTTGTTTTGCTGGACGTGTCTCTTGGAGGCGCAGACGGACGAGATATCTGTAAAAATATGAGAAGTGCGAAAGAAACAGCCGACATTCCGGTCATTCTTTTTTCAGCAAATGCAGAAATGGGAAATTATATAGCGGATTGCAGTGCCCAGGCTTTTATTCCCAAGCCTTTTGAACTTTCTAATTTGATCAATACCATCAGGACTTATGTAAACTGATTTTATTCCTACTCTTTTAGAGTTTAATGGATTTCATAACCCGCAACTTATTATCTTAACCTCTTTCTCAATATCTCAAATACTGCTTTTCGGATATCATCAGCATCAAACATTTCTCCATAATGCGGCGCTCCTGGTACGATGATTAATTGATTTGGCACACCAGAAATCGTTAGCCATGAACTTAATATTTTTGATTCTGTATTAGGAACTGACTCATCTTTTTCTCCCTGAACAATAAGAAACGGAGGATCATTTTTATCAATATAGGTAACAGGGCTGGCAATTTTTGCAAGATCGGGACGATCAACCGCCATTGCTCCAAGAAGAATAGAAACAGGGTTTCGCGGATTATTGATGGAAGTATCCGGATTGGTAGCTAACATGATAAGATCTGAAGGACCATAAAAATCCAAAGCACATTTTATTTTAAAATCAGGCTTTTCTCCTTTCTGATAAAATTCTTTTACATTATTGTTATTACTTAATGCCATTAAAGATGCCAAATGTCCGCCGGCAGAAAAACCAATAACAGCAATATTGTTTTTATCAATTTTGTATTTAGACGCATTTTTATAAAGAAATTCCACAGCATGGTTGCAATCCCTGATTTGTGCAGGGAAAACGCTATCAGTACTAAAACGGTAATCAATCGAAGCAAGCGCATAACCGCTGTCAATAAAACCTTTCACTGTTTTTTTCATGTAGCCCATGTCAGCATATTTATCGTTCATCATCCATGCACCTCCATGAATCCAAACAACCAAAGGAAGATCTTTCACTGTATTTTCCGGCAAATAAATATCAAGCAAATGTTTATGAAGTGTGTCATTAGCATAAGGAATATTGGCATATGTAACAGTTTTATCAGGAAAAATACTGCTGACAGGAGATTTTTGTGCAACAGTTGTTTCAAACATGCCAATAAATGCAAGCATGATGATAAACCGGTATTTTTGTATTTTCATTAATTAAATATAAGAAGTATTCGTTAAATCCCAATTAAGAAGCTGTTTATTATAAAAAATTAATACCTTGGCGAAAATTTGCATCGAACCCATATATTTCAATAACTCTAAATCTATAAAAACGTGAAAATTCATTTAAGTTTAATGGGAATTGCCGCAGGAATGCTATTGGTTACAGGCTGCGTAAGTACTAAAAAATTTAATTCTTTACAGGCAAAATACAACAGCTTATACTCAACGAACAGCGACCTTACGCGGCAGAATGAAGAATGTAAAAGCAATCTCGATCGTACTACCGTTCAAATGAAAAGCTTACAGGATCAAATTAATGCTGAACGCGATCATGTGAGATCACTACAATCTGCTTTGGATAAATGTCTTACTTCTTCAAGCCAGGGAAATGTAAATATTTCAAAACTTGTGGATGAAATTAATGCCTCCAACAAATATATTCAGGAACTGATAGCTTCTAAAAACAAGAGCGATTCACTGAATGTGGTATTAACCAATAATCTTACGCGTTCATTAAGCAAAGATGAAATGCAGGACGTGGACGTAAAAGTATTAAAAGGAGTAGTTTATATTTCACTCTCAGATAACATGCTTTACAAATCCGGCAGTTATGAAATTTCTGACAAGGCGAGTGCTACTTTATCAAAAATCGCTAAAATCATTACTGACTATAAAGATTATGATGTTCTGATAGAAGGAAATACAGATAATGTTCCTATTTCAAAACCAAATATTCGTAACAACTGGGATTTGAGTGCTTTAAGAGCATCATCTGTAGTACAGGCGCTCCAAAATAATTTTGGTGTTGATCCAAAACGCCTTACCGCCGGAGGACGTGGGGAATTTAATCCTGTTACCACAAATGATACACCTGATGGCAGAACAAGAAATCGTCGTACTGAAATTATTATCACTCCTAAATTAAACCAGTTTATGGATTTGATCGGTAAAGGAAATGCAAGTGATTCTTCCAATACGAAATAATCAATAAAACAATTTTTATTAAAACGTTTTCCAATGGAAGACGTTTTTTTATTTGTAACTTAAAAAACTTATTACTTGGGAACTAAGGCTGTCCCGCTCCTCCGGATGATCCATAAACCTGTCCTGTCGCATAACTTCCATTATTATCAGCTAACTGAACATAAATTGAAGCAAGCTCCGCAGGCTGACCAGGTCTTCCAAATGGAGTATTTGCTCCAAATTGTTTGATTTTCTGTTGAGTAGCACCACCACTTACCTGTAAAGGCGTCCATATTGGTCCTGGCGCCACACCATTTACCCTGATTCCTTTGGGCGCCAATTGTTTTGCAAGTGATTTGATGTAGTTCATGGTTGCAGCCTTTGTCTGAGCATAATCATACAAATCCGGAGAAGGATCATAAGCCTGCTCAGAAGTGGTAGCAATGATGACAGATCCTGGTTTTAAATGAGGTAATGCAGCCTTAATGATCCAAAAAGGCGCATAGATGTTTGTTTTCATCGTCGCATCAAAATCCTCATTTGAAATTTGAAGGATTGATTCAAAAGCCTGTTGACGGCCTGCATTGCTTACTAAAATATCTAGTCCGCCAAGTGCTTCTACTGCATTTTCCACTAGTTTCTTGCAAAAGTTTTCGTCGCGCAAATCACCGGGAAGAGGAATAGCTTTTACACCTTCTGCTTTCATCAGTTCAATCACCTGTTTTGCATCCGGTTCTTCTGTGGGGAAATAATTAATTGCGACGTTAGCTCCTTCACGCGCATAAGCAATTGCTGCTGCACGTCCCATGCCAGAGTCACCACCCGTGATGAGTGCTTTTCGTCCTTTTAGTCTTCCGGATCCTTTATAATTTTTTTCACCGTGATCCGGTACAGGATCCATTTTGCTGGCCAATCCAGGCCATGGTTGTGATTGTTCTTTAAATGGTGGTTTTGGATATTTTGTAGTAGGATTTACTAATCCTGAAGGCGATGTTTCTGTCGGCGATGTTTTTACTTGGTTAGGCATTGTAAATTATTTTGTGATGCTGAATATTCATTTTTCAGAACTACAAAATATATACCTATAAAATGGAGCCAACAAATCATTTAAGACGATTTTGAGGGAATCTTTTTCAAATGTTTCTACAGCACCACATATCCACCTTCCATAACGTTTTGCAAAAAGAATTGATAATCAATCCATGCAAAACCTTTATCACCCCATAAAGTGCCCCATGAATTCATTATTCTAAATGCATTTCTTTGATCATCATAACCTGAAATGATCATTGCATGTCCATCTTTTAATTCACCATTTCTTTGCTTCCAAATAAATGGAGCATCAAGTTTATTAAAACCCTGATCCACCTGGATCGCAAATAAAACAGGCTTCTTTTCTTCGATTGCTCTCTTTATTAATGTAAGGTTATGCAGATCTACTTTTTCCCAACCCTTAATTTTATTGTTTTCTGCCAAGAGTCTTTGCCAATTATCCGGCTGTATTGAACATTCACCAGGAGTATAGGCTAGCGCATTTAAAGAGCACGCTCCCTGTGTTTTTAATAAATATAAGTTGTCTAAAAAGCTAGTACAACCACACTTTCCTTTACTAATTTGATTATAGATAAACTTAGGATTTAGATTTCCTGTATCACTGTAAGGTTTTTGACTGGTAATGTGTTGATAATAGTTGCCTGCACCATAAACTACTGCCCAGGAAGTACATGAACCCTGGCTTCCCTGATTGCCTGGAACAGGCATATCCAACTGAATTGAGTCTGGTAATGAGCTGGTATCGAAGGAGACAAAATTTGCTGTATCAATAATAGAAATCCCTAAAGATGAAGAGCCTTCAGAACAATAACCGGTTGCAAATGGATAGTTAGCGGGTAACGTATCTATATGCAGGGTGTCAGTAAATATCTGGGTGTAACGCTCATTTGAATATTCTTTTTGGCAGCCGCTAAAAACAAGCAACAATGAACCACCAAGAAACAGCAACTTTTGAGTTCTCATTATATTTGGGTTTCAATTTTCGAATGCAATTATTGGTTTTTCAACTTCACATTTGGCAAACTGACCTGATATAATATGAAATTATAAAAGTTTTTTCATATCTGACACTGTAGAAAGAAATAAGATATTTCTTTCTTTGTTTAAGATTTTGATTCTTTAAAAAAACGAGCTTAGAATCTTACCAACTTTTGTAGTGTTTTCCAATCCTGGACATGTTGAAGGAGTTTTTCCTGGCGATCTTTTTACATTAGGCATAAAGGCAGAATTTCGTAAATGAATATTCTAAAACGTATACAAAATCTATACCTGTAAAATTTTTTTTAGAAATTTTATTTATCGCTAATAATCTTAAAATTCTTACATTTATCCATCCATAAAAGTTTTTATTTTTCTTCACTTTTATAATGAAATTCCAATGAAATTTTTATTGACCATTTTGCTCTTTTTTGTAATAGCTGCTGGCTGCAAACAGAAACTTCTTTCAGGGCCGGCGCTCGAAAACAAATTGAAAGAAACAATGACCAATTATTTGCACAAAACGCTGAAACCCGGGGTTCAGTTTACAGTTAAAGATGTAAATTATTTTCCTGAACCAACTGAGAAAGCTTTTGTATGCCAGTTTCATGTACATATGCAATATGAAAATAAAGACACTACTGGCCTTATGATTGCTACTATTTCCAACGACTTTAATAAAGTTCAAAGAACCCAATAAGTTTTTAAAAACAACTTTTTTAAGAAGGCTTCTAAAATTTCCAGCATGAAAAGAATATTTTCCATTATTGTTCTTGTATTTTTTATTATCTCTTGCAATAATAGTTCTTCAAACTCTCAAACTGGTTCAGATTCTTCACACATGAAAATGAATTCTTCTATTGATTCTATGTCTTCAATATCAAAAGTATCTGAAGGAACAATGGCAATGCGAAATGGAAAAATGCATGTAATGACTGGTGGAAAATGGGAATTAATGTCTCAACCGGTAACTTGTACAGATAAATGCCAGGTTTTAACAAACGGACAAGTGATCATGGAAAATGGACAAAAGATGACGATGAAAGAAGGTGAAATGATCGATAAGGAAGGATATATCATCGATGCAAATGGGAAAATGATGGACAATGAGAAAATGGAGATGAACGATTCAATGAAATAATTATTGAACTTTTGCAAGATCTTTTTTGTTTAACCAACCTCTTGTTGCCTCTCCTTTTTTATTGATATAAACTACATATACAAAACCATTTTCTTCATTAGTTGGGTTTAATATCACGTCAGGCCTTGGTTCCAGGAAAAGATGCTTTTGATCTGTTGTATCAGGCGTTCTGTAAAACCAGGTTTTGTTTATAACCGTATAACCAGTTGAAGCAGTGGAATCAGTGTTCAGTTTTGAATCTTCCAAATTTGAAACACCAGAAGTATCTGCCATACTAATAGCACTTTTTTTGTTATTATTTGAATCAACAGGAATACCTTTTGAAGCTGTTTTAATTGTATCAACTTTAGTAATATTAGCAGAATCAGAATGCTTTCTTTTTAAACCTGAATCAGAAACTTTATTCTCACTAATAAATTGGTTTGTAAAATTTTTTACAATATTGTTTCCTTTGAGATTATAAAAATAGAAAAATGCGGCACTAAGTAAAATGATAAGAACAATGGCTGCAGGAAGCACTTTTCTTTTTTTCTTTTTTTCTACCAAGGGTGTAGTACTTTCAAAAAAATGATGAAGATTTTCTTTACGCGTAGCGATTAATGGACTTTTTTTATCAACGGGAATCTTTTCTGTTTCTGCATCCCGCTCTACATCCGGAGAAATCACCTTGTAATCATTAATATTCAAATTGTAATGATTCTCTTTGATATCGTATGCGGTTATATAAAAGCTGTTCCCGGTTTTGTTTGATGATGAAGCTGATCGGTTCTTCCATTTATTTAAGATATCATTTACCTCACTTAATTGAACTGAAGCAAGCCAGTCACTTTTGTCATTCCCTCCGAAACTTTCATTTACGGTTCGTGTTTTTTTGCTCTTTTCCATTTTGCAAAACCAAACATTGTTGGTTTCAGTGGATTTATTAAAGATGAGTATAGCCGAGGCGGAAAATAATGAATTGCTGATTTGAGGTAAATTAATAACACCTTCCAAATGATAATCGTCAACAACATTTTGACGTGCTTTTATCATTTCACTGCTTTTGCTTTTTAATAAAATTTCAGGAACAAGTATTACCGCCCTTCCACCATTTTGTAAATTTTGAAGAATCTGATCCAATAACAAAATTTCTTTTTTCAGGTTAGACGGAACCGATATTTCGCCTTCAACCTCCATATTGCTTTCAATATTTGTAAACAGCAAATTTGAAAGGATCAAAGAAGGTTTGTCTGTTAATTTAATTTCCTCAGCTGGTAAAAAATCGATGTTCGGATCTTTAATTCCATGCAACATCATTCTCATTCCGGCAAGGCGCAATTGCAAGAAATTGGATTCAATTCCTTTCAACTTTTCTGATCGGAAAGAAATTGAATAACTGTTTTCAATATAATCAGCAGCGCTTATCAACAGGCTTCCATTTCCTGTTGAAGGATCCCAGATCAAATCCTTCTCCGTTGGCTCTGCAATAGCAACCATCAAGCGTGACACGAAATCAGAAATCATTTCGTGACCCGTTTGCGCAGTAACCTCTGTTTTCCTAAAAATGTATTCTACCAAAGCAGCTTTTGTTTCTGCATCACTTGATTCAATTTCATTGATAATTTCGATAACGTTTATCAACAATTTAGGAGTAGGAGGAACAAGAGGAGGAATTTTAAAATACTTGCTGTAAAAAGAATCAGAAGCTCCATACAGCTTCATCAATTCCAGCAGGCCTGATTTTTTTGTAAAAAATTCATGAATCGTTTGTGCATCAGCTGCTTTCATTTTGCTCCAGCTAAATTCTTCGATTTCTCTTGTATAAATAAACTGATCTGCGGATGCGAAAGAAAGTTTTTTTGTGATCAACCCATAATCATCCAATTTTTTTATAAAAAAAATATATGCGATCAGATCAAGAACTGCCAGAGGTCTTAACGAACTGACAGGCCAACAGTTATCCCATTTTTGGTCAATATTTTTTTTCAACTGTGGTGTAAGCATACTTATCAGGTAAAAAACTTATTATAATAAACAAAAACTCTGCTAAATATTATTTTACAAGCAACTTCAGCTATTAAACACTTCACCTGCGCTATAAAATTAAGGAAAGGTTAAGAAATTACGAGTTTTCATTACCAAATAAAATTGCAGATGCACTCGCAATAAAAAAATGCCGGAAGCATTTAATACTACTAAATGAAACTTCTAAACAAAAGAATGATGTGACGTAACTTAAAAGAGTTGGAGTAAGTGAACAAATACTTCCTTTTTATTAAAAAAAATTACACCAGATACCCAAAAGCATTATCGTCCTTTTTTAATTCCGTATAATTTATTTTATAAAAATCAAGATTCTTTTTCAAGGCGTTATAATCTTTTTTATCACCTAATTCAATACCTACGAGGGCTGGGCCGGCTTCTTTATTATTCTTTTGGATGTATTCAAAACGGGTAATATCATCAGTTGGGCCAAGCACTTCATTTACAAATTCTTTTAACGCGCCGGGCCTTTGTGCAAAGCGAATGAGAAAATAATGTTTCAAACCTTCATATTGCAATGATCTTTCTTTTATTTCCTGCATTCTGTCAATATCATTATTTCCACCACTGATTACGCAAACTACATTTTTGCCTTTTATCTCTTCTGCATAATCATCCAAAGCCGCAATAGACAAGGCTCCGGCCGGTTCTACAACAATTGCATCTTCATTGTATAATTGCAAAATAGTTGAACAAACTTTTCCTTCGGGAACCAAATGCATTTCATTCAAAACATCTTTGCACACAGAATAAGTAATATCTCCGGCACGGCTTACAGAAGCACCATCCACAAAATGTTCGATATCATGCAGCGTAACTGGATGCCCTTGTTTGAATGCTTCCGACATGGAAGGTGCGCCTTCGGGTTCTACGCCAATTATCTTTGTTGAAGGAGAAAATGTTTTGAAATAAGAACCAACTCCTGAAGCCAATCCGCCGCCACCAACGGGAACAAATAAATAATCGACATGAGTCAGATCTTCTAAGATTTCTAGTCCAACAGTGGCCTGTCCTTCAATGATTTTATAGTTATCATAAGGTGGAATAAAAGTCATCCTATGTTCCTTAGTAAATTTCAAAGCAGCTTCGGCACACTCTTCAAATGAATCTCCAATCAATTGTATTTCGACAAAATTTTCGCCAAACATTTTTGTCTGTTTTACTTTTTGTTTTGGAGTGATCACCGGCATAAACACTACTCCATGACACCCTAATTTTTTGCAGGAATAAGCAAAACCCTGTGCGTGATTTCCAGCGCTGGCGCACACTACACCTTGTTTTAATTGTTCGGCTGGCAAGGTGCTCAACATGTTATATGCTCCACGAAGTTTATAAGAACGGACCACCTGCAGATCTTCTCTTTTTAGAAAAATATTGCACTGATATTTTGCAGATAAATTTCTGTTTAATGTAAGTGGAGTGCGGTTTACGATCTTTCTCAATCGCTCTTCGGCATCAGCTACTCCAAGCCCATCGAAAACAGGAAAATAATTTTCAGATTTTCCATTTGTGTTCATTGTGATATTCATTTAATTCTATTTTTAAAGGTTGCCAGCTTTTAAAAAACCAGCAACCTTTAATGATTTTATTATTATGCCGGTTCCTGGTTTTCAGGGCGTAAACTTCTTACAGTTTTGCCTGCACGCCACATTTCACTTTCGCGCAATTCTTTTAATTCTTCATTTAATTTTTCACGATAATCCGGTTGTGAATTTGAGTTGATAGAAAGTGCTGCTTCTTTTCCGGCTGCTACACTTTTGTACAAATCATCAAACACGGGCAATGTTGCATCGCGAAATTTTTTCCACCAGTCCAAAGCGCCACGTTGTGCTGTGGTAGAGCAGTTGGCATACATCCAGTCCATTCCGTTTTCGGCAACCAAAGGCATTAATGATTGGGTGAGTTCCTCAACCGTTTCATTAAAAGCTTCAGAAGGAGAGTGACCGTTTTTGCGAAGCACTTCAAATTGCGCAGCAAAAATTCCCTGTATTGCGCCCATCAAAGTTCCACGCTCGCCGGTAAGGTCGCTGTAAACTTCTCTTTTAAAAGTGGTTTCAAATAAATAACCGGAACCAATTGCAATACCTAATGAAATTACTCTGTCAAATGCTTTTCCGGTTGCATCCTGGAAGATGGCGTAGCTGCTGTTTAATCCGCGTCCCTGCAAAAACATTCTGCGCAAAGAAGTTCCTGAGCCTTTGGGTGCTACCAAAAACACATCTACATCTTTTGGAGGAATAATTCCTGTCTGGTCGTTATAAGTGATTCCGAAACCATGAGAAAAATATAAAGCCTTGCCGGGAGTTAAATGTTTTTTTACGGTAGGCCACATCGCGATTTGTGCAGCATCGCTCAACAGGTAGCAAATAATAGTTCCTTTTTCCAAAGCTTCTTCTATTTCAAATAAAGTTTTGCCTTCTACAAATCCATCCTGCACTGCTTTGTCCCAGCTTTTTGAATTTTTTCTTTGCCCTACGATTACATTGATTCCATTGTCCCTTTGATTCAAAGCTTGTCCAGGCCCCTGAACGCCATAGCCAATTACTGCTACAACTTCATCCTTTAATATTTCCTGTGCTTTTGATAAAGGAAATTCTTCCCTTGTTACTACGTTTTCCTGAGTGCCTGCAAAATTTAATGTCGCCATGTTTTTGTTTTAAGATTTAAGTTTTAATGTTTGTTTTATTTTCAATTTTTCTCAATCAGTAATTCTTTCATTAAATGTGAGCCTGTTTGCAAAAGGGTCGGTTACTTCCATGCACCATGTTCCATAAAATGATTTTTCCAATCCAGGCCTGTTATTTTTATATTTTTTATCAGTCAATAATTGATGATATTCTTTCAAGCCATTGCATTCAATATATACTCTTGTGCCGGGTGTTGTATCTCCATGATGTTCACTCAAATGCAATGTTATTCCTTCTCTTGAAACCTGCATATATATTGGTGTATTGTCTTCAAATGTATGTTCCCAATCTATTTTGAATTCAAGCCAGTCAACATAAAATTCAGTTGCTTTTTTATAATCGAATATTCTTAAAATTGGAATTACTTTTTGGACAATCATTTATTTGAATTTACATCGTAAATACTTCTTCCTGTTTATCTAAATATTCATTCTCAATAACTTCTTCTCCCGGTTGTAGTTTTTCAAACTCTTTTACTTTGGTATGAAAACCTTCGCTTTCTTTGATAATGGCCACACGTGCACTTCTTACAAATTCTATCAAACCATAAGGCTCCAACGCAGAAATCAGTCTGTCTGTTTCTTCTCTATGCCCTGTAGTTTCAAAAACCGTATAATCTTTACGGATGGCAACGACTCTTGCGCCAAACTGATGCAGCAATCTTTCTACTTTGGCTTTTTCTGCAATAATTTCTGTCGGTACTTTATACAAAGCCATTTCCTGCCAGATGATTTCATCATTGGTATTGTAATATGCTTTTAAAACATCCACTTGTTTTTCAATCTGCCGAACCAGTTTTTTAATAACTTCTTCGGTTTCATCAATGACAATATTGAAACGATGAATCCCAGGCACTTCAGAAGGAGAAGTGTTTAAGGTTTGTATATTAATTTTTCGTCTTGAAAAAATAATAGAGATGCGATTGAGAATACCTATCTGGTCCTCAGAATATACGGTTATTGTATATTCCTGTTTCCCGGCAGGAAAAGAAGAATTCGACATATTTGTTGGTTTACTGTTCATGATTTCAAAATTTTACTTTCAGTAGAAAATGTTTTTAATGCTTTATCAATTTTTAAGATTTTTTAGCTACAATTCTTAATCTTTTATAATCGGCATACCATTTATTGTTATAGAATCTTGTTGGTAAAAGAGATGTTTGTATTTCTGTCAAAATAGAATCAACTGTGCTGTCATCCAGCCCTTCAAAAAAATCCTTACCAAACATTTTTAGCCAGTCTTTAATTCCATCTTTGCTTTTTAATTCGGTTTCACGATCAAAATGAATGGCATATTCCACCCTGAATCCTTGCACTTCCAGCAAAGTTGAATATTCCCCGATAGAAGGAAAGTACCATTGCCGGTTGGAAATTCTTTCTCCCAAACCATATTTTTTTAAAGTTTTTGCTATGGCACTGATAATTTCCCGCACATTGTTTTTCCCGCCCATTTCCAAAACAAGGCGGCCACCATATTTTAGATTTTCATACATTTTTTCAATAGCTTTTTCTTTATCTAAAATCCAGTGAAGGGTAGCATTTGAAAAAATAGCATCATAAAATTCAGGCTTTTCGTATTCAGTAATACTTGCAACTTTAAAAGAAATTTCGGGAAATTTTTCTTTCGCCTGCTCAATCATTTCTTTGGATAAATCAATTCCTTCTACAATGGCGCCCGATGCTGCAATCATGGCAGTTAAGTCACCTGTGCCACATCCGGCATCAAGGATCTTTTGACCCTTTTGTGGGTTCAATAATTGCACAACATCTTCTCCATACTTTGAAACAAAGCTGTGTTTAGTGTCGTATAAAGTTGAATCCCATTTCATTTCAACATTCATTTATTTGTTTATAGTGTTCTACCAGGGGAAATGGTTCATAATAATGATGCAATAATTTTTTCCATTCCTTGTATTCTTCACTTTTTCTGAATCCCTCGGTATGATCTTCAATTTTTTCCCATCGCACTATTAGGAGATATTTATTCTCTTCTTCAATGCATTTCAACAGCTCGTGTTCAATGTATCCTTTCATGGATGCAATAATATTTTTGGCATCCTCAAATGATTTTTCAAAAGCAATACTTTTTCCTTTTCGAATATTTAAGATCACTATTTCTGTAATCATTAAGATAAACGGATTTCAGAAACACTGCACCCTTGTGGAACCATTGGAAAAACGTTCAATTCCTTTCCTACACACACTTCCAGCAAGTACGCTCCATCATGTTCCAGCATTTCTTTTATCGCATTTTTTAATTTATTTCTTTCAGAAACTTTTTGACCTTCTATATGGTATGATTTTGCCAGCATAACAAAATCAGGGCTTTCAATATCAGTAAATGAATATCTTCTTTCGTTAAATAATTCCTGCCATTGACGTACCATTCCAAGGAAGTGATTGTTCAGAATGATGATTTTTACATCGATATTATTTTGCATGATCGTCCCCAATTCCTGCAACGTCATTTGAAAACCACCATCGCCGGAAATACAAACTACGGTTCTTTCAGGAGCGCCTAATTTAGCGCCCATCGCAGCCGGCAATCCAAAGCCCATTGTACCTAATCCACCAGAAGTAACATTGCTTCGCGACTGATTAAATTTTGCATAACGGCACGCTACCATCTGGTGCTGGCCTACATCAGAAACAATTACTGCATTTCCATGAGTCAATTCATTTAAAAGATTCATTACTTCTCCCATAGAAAGAACTTCGGAAGTTGGATGAAGATCTTTATCAAAGCATTGCTCTTTTTCCTTTTCAGTATATTCAGCAAATTTCTGTAGCCACTCTTTGTGTGTTTTCTTTTCGATCAATTCAGTTAGAATGGGTAATGTTTCTTTACAATCGCCCCAAACAGGAACCGTTACTTTTACGTTTTTATCAATTTCTGAAGGATCAATATCAAGATGAATTATTTTCGCTTGTTTTGCATATTTATCAAGCCTTCCGGTAACACGATCATCGAAACGCATTCCAACAGCAATCAATACATCACAATCATTTGTCAAAACATTCGGCCCATAATTTCCATGCATTCCAAGCATTCCAACATTCAATGGATGGTCGGTGGGTAAAGCACTCAGTCCAAGAATGGTCCATGCTGCAGGAAGGCCACCTTTTTCAATAAATGCTTTAAACTCTTTTTCAGCTTCTCCAAGAATTACGCCCTGGCCAAAAATTACAAAAGGCTTTTTTGCATCATTGATCAACTTTGCAGCTTCTTCAATGTATTCTTTTCTCACATTTGGTTTTGGGCGATAGCTGCGAACATGATTACAACTTTTATATTCTCCAAAATCAAATTTTTGAATCTGTGCATTTTTGGTAATGTCAATTAAAACCGGTCCCGGCCTTCCGCTTTTTGCTATGTAAAAAGCTTTTGCCAAAACAGAAGGAATTTCCGTTGCATCTGTTATTTGATAATTCCATTTGGTAACTGGAGTGGTAATGTTTACAACGTCTGTTTCCTGGAATGCATCTGTGCCAAGAAGATGTGCGAAAACCTGACCCGTGATACAAACCAGTGGAGTACTGTCAATCATTGCATCAGCAAGGCCTGTAACTAAATTGGTTGCGCCCGGCCCGCTGGTTGCAAATACAACACCCACTTCTCCGGAAGTTCTTGCAAATCCCTGTGCTGCATGAATCGAACCTTGTTCGTGCCGTGTCAGAATATGTTCGATTTTATCATTATAATCGTATAATGCATCATAAATAGGCATAATGGCACCACCAGGATAGCCGAAAACAGTTTTTACTTTTTCCGCAATTAGAATTTCCAGTACAGCTACTGAACCTGAAATGTTGGTTGAAGTTTCCGATGTTAATTTTTTTTCTTCTTTTGTTATTTCAAGAGTATCCATAACTACTTTTTTTAAAATTTTTACAATAATATTTTTAGAGATTATTTTTTAAATCCAATCCTTTCTCTTTTCATCCACAATTCGTGTTTATTTTCTTCATCCACTTTCTTCTCCAGCATATTTTCTAAGGCGTCATAAATCTGATTTAGTTGTGTATCATGGCCGCTAATTCTTTCTCTCAATCCATCTAGTTGTTCCAAAATATCTTTATACTGAATCGCAAATTTTCTTAAACCGATAAAAGCACGGACAATTGTTATATTTATTTCCCTAGCAACACGGCTTTTTAAAACACTTGCAAGCATCGTAACTCCATGTTCAGTAAAGGCATAGGGAGTTACAGTTGTATTTCGTTTCTTTTGTGATGCGATCACATTTTGTGATGATGAAACCACTTGATTATCAGCATGCTCTGCATATGCGATCACAATTTGTGATCGCATCACTTTCCATTCTTTTGTTGTAAGTCTGAACATGAAATCCTCAGGAAAGCTTTCAATATTCCTTTTTACAGCTTGATTAAAAACTCTTGTTTCTACCTCATATAATGCTGCCAAATCATAATCAAGCATCACTTTCTGTTCTCTTATTTCAAATATCTTTTGTTGGATAAATTGCAATTGCATAACGTAATTTTAAATTCAATTAAAATTAACTATTAGTTTCTGCAATTATCTTTTCCTCCTTTTGTGTTTCTTTTTGATCGATTCTATTCAATTTAAATTCATCCGTTACACAGCCTTCTGCCGCACTACTTACACAATGAGCATATTTATACAATACACCTTTCGTTGCTTTTAAAGGTGGCTGCCTCCAATTCTTTCTTCTTTCTGCAATGATCTCATCGCTTACTTTCAGATTTATTTTATTCTGAATTGCATCAATTTCGATGATATCATCATCCTCTACCATCGCAAGAAGTCCACCGTCAAAGGCTTCCGGAGTAATGTGGCCGACGACAAAGCCATGTGTTCCGCCACTAAACCTTCCGTCAGTAATTAAAGCAACGCTTTTCCCCAAACCCGCTCCGATCAATGCCGATGTAGGTTTCAGCATTTCCGGCATTCCGGGTGCACCACGGGGGCCAACATATTTGATCACCACCACATCACCATGTTTTATTTTCCCGGAATTAATTCCTTCAATCAAATGATGTTCGCCATTAAAAACTCTTGCCAAACCCGAAAACTTTTCACCTTCTTTCCCGGTAATCTTTGCAACGCTTCCCCCTTCAGCAAGATTGCCATAAAGGATTTGTAAATGACCCGTTTTTTTGATCGGATCTTCCACACAACGAATAATATTTTGTTGAGAGAAATCAAGATCCGGAACATTTTCTAAATTTTCTGCAATACTTTTTCCTGTTACGGTAAGACATTCACCGTGTAATAAATTCTTTTTTAATAAATATTTCATGACGGCAGGAACACCTCCATACTGATGTAAATCCTGCATTAAAAATTTTCCACTTGGTTTAAAGTCTGCAAGCATGGGAATCTTGTCGCTGATCCTTTGAAAATCATCCTGTGTTAATTCTACCTCAACACTTTTTGCCATTGCTATCAAATGTAAAACAGCATTTGTTGATCCGCCCAAAACCATCACCACTGTAATCGCATTTTCAAATGCTTTTCTTGTCATGATGTCTTTCGGTTTAATATCTTTTTTCAGCAAATTCAAAATCGCTTTTCCTACGTCTTCGCATTCCTTTTTTTTCTCCTCGCTCAAGGCAGGATTTGACGAAGAAAAGGGTAAGCTCATTCCCATTGCTTCAATCGCCGCAGCCATTGTATTTGCAGTGTACATACCTCCGCAGGCTCCAGCTCCGGGGCACGCATGGCGAACTACCTGTTTAAAATCTTCAGGGGTTATATCGCCTGCTATTTTATGTCCCAAAGCTTCAAATGCGGAAACAATATTCAAATCTTCTCCTTTGTAGTGACCGGGAGCAATCGTTCCTCCGTAAAGCATAATGGAAGGACGGTTTAATCTTCCCATTGCCATAACCGAGCCCGGCATATTTTTATCACAACCTGGAATCGCAATTAATCCATCATAGTACTGTGCGCCGCAAACTGTTTCGATAGAATCTGCAATGACATCGCGGCTTACAAGTGAAAATCTCATTCCATCTGTTCCATTAGCCATTCCATCGCTGACGCCAATGGTATTAAAAATCAAACCGACCATGTTATTTTTCCAAACACTTTCCTTCACCATCTTTGCAAGATTATTTAAATGCATATTGCAGGTGTTTCCATCATAGCCCATACTTACAATTCCAACCTGTGCTTTTTTCAAATCATCATCCGTCAATCCTATTCCATAAAACATCGCCTGGGCTCCAGGCTGAGTTTCGTCTTGCGTCAGTATTTTACTGTATTTATTTAGTTCTGTCTTTTGTGAATTATCGCTCATCTTTAAGAATTCAAATAGTGATTATTTCTGTGTTTATTTTTTTTAAATAGAAATTCAACTTATTTCTTCGTTTACTGTTTCTAATTTTTCTTCCTTATTTTTTTCTGTAACCAGGTTTTTGTATTCGTTTTGAATAATGCTCCCCAAACTATTCTTCCAATCTTTTTTAAAGGGAATGTTATCAAGTGAAGCGATTCCAATTATTTCAGCAGCTGTACCACAAAAAAATGCGCTATCAGCGCCATGAATATCCGCAAGTGTAATCTGTTTTTCAAATACAGGAATATTTTGTGCTGCGCATATTTCCAAAACCGTTTCTCTTGTAATTCCCGGTAAAATATTTCCTTTCTGAGGCGTATATAAAACATTGTTTTTTTCTAGAAAAAAATTGGCTCCAGGAGCTTCTGCCACAAATCCATGAACGTCTTTTAGCAACGCTTCATCAAATCCCTTTGATTTGGCTTCCTGTGAAGCGAGAATAGAATTTACATAATGGCCGGTTGCTTTTGCTTCTATTTTAAAGGCTTTAGGATTTGGTCTTTCGAAAGAAGAAGTCATCACATTCAACAATTTCTCTCCGAGGAAAGGCTGCATTTTCCATGCTTCAATAACGATGAAAGATTCATCATTTAAATTGAAGCTCATATTCGCTGGCGCATATACAACAGGCCTGATATAGGCATCCTGCAAATCGTTCAACCTGAGTACTTCATAAGTTGCGTTTATTAATTCTTCATTGCTCCATTTGAATGGCATATTCAATGCCTGGGCAGAATTTCTTAAGCGATCAAAGTGCTCTTCTTCTTTAAAAATTTTAGTGCTTCCACCAAAAGTTTTATAAGAACGAATGCCTTCGAAAACGCCATAACCATAATGAAGCGTTTCTGAATAAAAATCCATTTTCGCTTCACGTGCTTTTACGAATTCGCCGTTTAAATAAATTTTCGTTTGTTCGTTGTAATACATAATTTTTTTTATTGAAAGGGTTTAAAATAAAAAACCCTGCTTCTTTCGGAGCAGGGCTATTGTTGATTTTTTAATTTTTTAAATCACATTTCCTCCTCCTGAAGCAAAGGGAATAATAATGACAACGACAGCAATAATGATCGCTGAAATATTTTGAAAGCCATTATTTAATTTGCTCATCAACATTGGAAGAATTGAGCAGCAAACTTACAAACCCTTTTTTAAAACAAAGAACTTTTTTAAGCCCCTCCTCTGGAGGGGTTTGGGAGGCCTTAAATTATTGTCGCCTGTCCCAAAGCCATATTCCTGATATTGGAATGTTGTGGAATATCATTGGAAATATAATTACTCACCAACTCGCCAATAGTTGAAGTGAAATAAGAATTTACCGGGTCAATATCTTTTGTTACAAAACCGTTATTTAATGTCCAGTCAACTGCATCTCTGATGGCTTTTGCTTCTTCGGTCAATCCGAAATATTCTATCATCAAAGCTCCGGATAAAATAGATCCGATTGGGTTAGCAATATCTTTTCCTGCGGCTTGCGGATAAGATCCGTGAATCGGTTCAAACAATGCATTTACTTCGCCGATCGACGAGGAGGGCAACAAACCAAGCGAGCCGCTGATTACACTTGCTTCGTCGCTGATAATGTCGCCAAACATGTTCTCAGTAAGGATTACATCAAACTGCTTTGGATTGATGATGATCTGCATGGAAGCATTGTCAACATACATATAATCGACTTTTACATCAGGGTAACTTTTTGAAATTTCCTGGATATTTTTTCTCCAAAGCCTTGAAGTCTCTAAAACATTTGCTTTATCAACCAACGTTAATTTCTTTTTTCTTTTTTGCGCAGCCTCAAAAGCAAGTTTAGCAATCCGTATTATTTCCTGGTTGTTATAAATGCACAAATCAGAAGCTTCCGTTCCTTCTTCATTCAATTCCTTTTTTCCAAAATAAATTCCTCCAGTCAGTTCACGATAAATCACAAAATCAACTCCATTTAATTGTTTTTCTTTCAATGGAGAAAGATGATGTAGGGATTTATAGGTTGATACAGGGCGGATGTTGGCGAACAATTGCAATTCTTTGCGGAGTTTGAGAAGACCCTGCTCCGGCCTTACTTTTAACGTTGGGTCACTATCATATTTTGGAAGTCCAATAGCTCCAAGCAATACAGCATCACTTTTATGGCAGCTATCAATGGTTTCCTGCGGCAATGGATCGCCCGTTTTTTCAATCGCAATTCCACCCATGAGGCAATGAGTAAAATTAAATTGATGATGAAATTTTAAAGCAATTGAATTCAATACTTTTAATGTTTCGCGGGTAACTTCCGGGCCTATGCCATCTCCCGAAATCACGGTTATATTCTTGTTCATTTTTTTCTTCGCTGTGCGGATTTATTTCTGTTTAGAATAATTTTTTTATGCTACTGCAAGTTTAACCTGTTCATTTACTGAATAAATTCTTTGTCCCTCTTTTTCTAATACCAACACTTTTTCAATGCATGTTGGAATGTTGCTTACATCATGACTCACATAAATCAATGTTTTATTTGAGCCGCTGCAAATCCGATCAATCAATGAAACAAATTGATTGCTTTGTTGCTGATCAAGCCCCTGGCATGGCTCATCTAAAACTAACAATGGTGGATTTTTTACCAAAGCCCGTGCAAACAAAATCATTCGTTGGAGACTGGCCGAAATTGAATGTAGAGGCTTTTTTGACACATGAGAAAGCTGTAAAAAATCCAACCATTGAAGTATGTTGTTGTATTGTTTCGTGCTTAATTTTTTAAATAGCCCGATTGTGTCAAAATACCCCGATCCAATTGCCTGGAAGCAAGAGATATTTTTGTCGAAATAAGCATGTAATTCAGGAGAAATAAATCCTGTTTTTTGCTTAATATCCCAGATACTTTCTCCACTGCCTCTTCGTTTTCCAAACAAATAAATTTCATTGGAATAAGCCTGCGGATGATCACCGGTGATCATGCTGAGTAATGAAGATTTACCAGCACCATTTCGACCTTTTAATAACCATTTTTCTCCTTGCTTTACCTCCCAGTTAAGGTTGCAAAGAATGGTGTGTTCTCCGTATTTCAAATGAACATTTTTCATCTCAATTACGTTATCAAATTGAAATGCTTCATTTGAAACCGGAAGCAGATTTTCATTAAAAAAAATATTTTTGCTCTTTTGCTTATTAAAATATTCCGGAGGAAATATTTCTTTTTTACCAAAAAATTTAAATTGTTTATTCTCAAAAAATCCAATGTGAGTAATGAATTCAGGAACTGAAAATGTTCCGGGAATTAAAATGATCTGCGTGCCTTTCGTAGAAATTTCCTGGAGAATCTTATTCAATTCTTTTCTTGCTGAAACATCAAGGCCAGAATAAGGATTATCCAGAATCAGCAGTTGCGGCGGATTTATCAATGTCTTGGCGAGTTGAAATCTTTTATGTTCGCCACTCGATAATTGAATAAGAGGAGCATTTTTTAAATCATAGATTCCTAAAGTATCTAAAATGGAATCAATGCTAATGGCTTTACCATCACTGCTTTTTAATAACTCTTCAAAAATTGTTGGTGCATCTGTAGCATCAAAACTATTAAAGCGTTGTTGATAATAAAATTCAGAAATGCCTGATAAATTTTTGAATGAATAACGTTGCTCTACAAAATTAATTCGTACAGGCATGGTTGTTATATCACTAAAATCAGTAAAAATATTCCCGGAGTAATGAATTTTTCCTGACAGCGCTTTTGCTAAAGTTGTTTTTCCGCTTTCGGCATCACCCAGTATTGCCACGTGTTCATTTTGCTGAAGCGAGAATGAAATTCCCTCAAGCACAGTCTGCTCCCGCGTTTTCACTACAAGATCTTTTACTATGATTGATGGTTTTTGCATCATTTATTTTTTAAGCAAGGGTTTTTTCAAAATTGATAATATCCTGCTTTATGCTCAACAGGTAATCAATGTCATCATAGCCATTCAGCAAGCATGTTTTTTTGTAATTATTGATATCAAATGTTTCCTTCTCGCCGGTCGCATCTATTGTTATTGTTTGATTTTCAAGATCAACAGAAAGTGTAGAACCGTTTTCCAGTTTGAATATTTTTTGCAAAAAATCATCGCTTACCTGCACCGGAAGTACACCATTATTTAATGCATTGTTCTTAAAAATGTCTGCAAAAAAACTGGAGACTACAACATCAAACCCATAATCAAGCAGAGACCATGCTGCATGCTCCCGCGAAGAACCACAGCCAAAGTTTTTTCCGGCAACTAAAATAGATCCGTTGTATTCCGGTTTGTTTAAAATAAAATCCGTTTTCGGTTGTGCTTCGTCGTTATTATAATAACGCCAGTCGCGAAAAAGATTTTTCCCAAATCCTTCCTTTGAAGTTGATTTTAAAAATCTTGCCGGAATGATCTGATCTGTATCAATATTCTCTTCAGGAAGAGGGATAAATGTGCCTGTTATTTTTTTTAATGCCTTCATTTTTTTTAATTTAATAATTCCCTTACATCAGTAACAACTCCTGTAATAGCTGCTGCAGCAGCAGTCAGGGGACTTGCCAGCAAAGTTCTGGAGCCTGCGCCCTGCCTGCCTTCAAAGTTTCTGTTGCTGGTAGAAATACAATATTCTCCCGCCGGAATTTTATCTTCATTCATTCCTAAACACGCGCTGCATCCCGCTTGCCTGATTTTGAACCCGGCTTCATTAAAAATGATGTCCAATCCTTCTGCAACAAGTTGTGCAGCTACTTGTTGTGAGCCAGGAACGATCATAACTTTTACATTTTCATTTTTCTTTTTTCCCTTTATAACAGATGCCACCAACCGCAAATCTTCAATTCTGGAATTGGTGCAACTTCCGATAAAAACATTTTGTACAGGCATCCCTTTTAAAGGTTGCCCCGCCTTCAAACCCATATATTCCAATGCTTTGATCAGATTTTTTCTTTCCCCATCATCTGTAATGCTTTCTACTGTTGGCACAGAAGCGTTGATCGTAATTCCTAATCCCGGATTCGTTCCATAAGTAATCATCGGCTCAATATCTTCTGCCTTGATGTTGATTTCCTTATCAAAAAGTGCATCTTTATCAGAATATAACTTTTCCCATTCTTTTACTTTCTTATCCCATGCATCATCTTTTGGAGCAAACAACCTGTTCTTCATATATTTAAAGGTTGTTTCGTCCGGTGCAATCATTCCACCTCTTGCTCCCATTTCAATGCTCATGTTGCAAATGGTCATTCTTGCTTCCATTGAAAGCGAACGAATTGCAGAGCCTGCATATTCTACAAAGTATCCAGTGGCGCCACTTGCAGAGGTTTTTGAAATGATATAAAGAATAATATCTTTTGCAACAACACCTTTGTTTAATTCTCCTTCAACATTAATCCGCATTACTTTTGGCCTGTTTTGTAAAATACATTGCGTAGCAAAAACCATTTCTACTTCGCTGGTTCCGATTCCAAAAGCAATCGATCCAAAAGCTCCATGTGTAGAAGTATGACTATCTCCACAAACGATTGTCATGCCTGGTTGCGTAATACCTAATTCCGGTCCGATCACATGAACAATTCCCTGGAATGGATGTCCTAATCCATATAATTCTACGTCATGTTTTTTACAATTATCTACCAGCTTTTGAACCTGAAGTCTGCTTAGTTCTTCAACAATTGGAAGATGTTGATTAATAGTAGGAACATTGTGATCAGCAGTAGCAATTGTTTTCAACGGCCTGAAAAGCTGCTGCCCTCTTTTTTCAATTCCCGAAAAAGCCTGAGGGCTTGTTACCTCATGAATAAAATGTTTATCAATATAAATAACATCAGGTCCATCCGGTATTGATTTTACCAAATGTTTTTCCCAGATTTTTTCAAATAATGTTTTGCTCATTTTTATTTGTATTGAGTAGAATTTTTTTTAACTGGAGTGACTTTACGCCTTTGCCATTCTTCCTTCTGCTTTCTGATAAACGTTCGCCATTTCAGAAAGATCCTCATCCTCCACCACTTTTTTGTGGTCAGCAATTTGCAAAAAGCGATCATACAAAATATCTACATCGTTTCTATAAAACTGGTATCCTAATTTTTGAAAACGATATGCCAGCGCGCTACGTCCGCTTCTTGCAGTCAGAACGATTTTTGAACTGTCTGCGCCCACTTCTTCAGGATTGATGATTTCATAGGTAAGCGTATCTTTTAAAAATCCATCCTGGTGAATTCCTGAAGAATGTGAAAATGCATTGCTGCCAACAATAGCTTTATTAGGCTGAACAGGCATTCGCATTGTATCAGAAACAAGGCGGCTCATTGGATTTAATTTTGTCGTATCAATAGAGGTCATGAAATGTAAATCTTTGTGTTGTTTGATGATCATCACTACTTCTTCCAATGAAGTGTTTCCGGCTCTTTCGCCCAGACCATTGATGGTGCATTCAATTTGACGGGCTCCGTTTATTGCGCCGGCAATTGAATTAGCAGTTGCGAGGCCAAGATCATTATGACAATGGCACGAGATAATTGCTTTATCAATATTGTTCACATTATTTTTCAAAAAAGCAATTTTTTCTCCATACTGATGTGGCAAACAATAACCGGTTGTATCAGGAATATTTACAGTTGTCGCGCCTGCTTTTATCACTGCTTCAATCACTTTAGCGAGATACTCATTATCAGTTCTTCCTGCATCTTCTGCATAGAATTCGATATCATCCGTAAAATTTCGGGCCCATTTAACGCATTGAATCGCCCGTTCTAAAATTTCCTCACGGGTGGAATTGAATTTGCTTTTAATGTGATAATCTGATGTTCCGATTCCGGTATGAATACGTGGTCTTTTGGCATATTTAAGAGCCTGGGCAGCCACTTCAATATCTTTCTGCACTGCACGGGAAAGCGCGCAAACAGTCGCTTTGTTAACTGCTTTTGAAATTTTTTCTACTGAAGAAAAATCACCGGGACTGGAAATAGGGAATCCTGCTTCGATCACATCTACACCGAGTTCTTCCAGTTCCAACGCCAGTTCAATCTTTTCTTTCGTATTTAATTTACAACCAGGAACTTGCTCGCCATCGCGTAATGTGGTGTCAAAAATGATGATTTTATCCATTGTGTTTTTTTTAGAAAGATGAATTTCAATAAGGTCGAAACTATTTGTGTTCTTTCGAAATTAGAAACTTAGCAGTTGTATATCTAATTCAAATTAAGATCATTTTACACTGCTAAAATCATTGAGGAGTTTCTGAAACACTTATTCACATTGAGTTTCATTATAAATGAATTACGATGCCCAACATATAAACACAAGCCTGTTTTAACGATTTAATTAGAAAAAAATAAAGAAATGAGCTAAAAGTTTGTTTACTGCCAAATGAGATTGTTTATAACTACTGCAAATAAAACATTAAGAAATCTGCACTGCAGTTGCATTCCACCTTTAATTATATATCTTTGAAAGACAAATATTTTTCAAAGTTTTTTTTAAAAAATCTATTTCAGAAATAAGTTTTTTTTACGATGCCCAACCGATCAACGGATTCATTATTTCAATTAATTCATTCTCTTCAGAAATCAGAAAAAAGGAATTTTAAATTATATGTTCAAAGAAATTCCTCCAATAATGATTTGAAAGTGGTACAGTTATTTGATGCCATTGATAAGATGTCTGCCTATGATGAAAATGTTTTGATCAACAAAACTTCTTCCATAAAAAAACAACAGCTTCCCAACATAAAAGCGCATCTTTATCGCCAGATTTTAAGCAGCTTACGATTGCTTGAAAGCACCGAAAATATTGATATACAAATTCACGAACAACTGGATTTTGCAAAAATTCTTTACAACAAAGGCTTATATCATCAAAGCCTCAGAATACTTGAAAAAATAAAGGAAACTGCAAGGGCTTCCAACCAAATAAATTTCGTTATCGAGGTTTTGATCCTGGAAAAGAAAATAGAAACGCTTCATATCACGAGAAGCATGCAGGATCGCGCAGATGAACTGAGCAGAGACGTAAATATTTCAAATGATCAACTGGTAAAACAATCAAAACTTTCTAACCTTGCTTTACAACTATATAGCTGGTATATTAAAAACGGGCTGGCAAGGAATAAAGAAGACGAAAATGAAATTGAAGATTATTTTGATCGTCATCTGACGGATGAAATAAAAAATCCTGAAGGTTTTTATGAAAAGCTTTATTTCGATCAAAGCTACTGCTGGTACGCTTTTATAAGGCAGGATTACCTGATGTATTATCGATACACCCAAAAATGGGTTAACCTGTTTTTGGATGAACCGGTTATGATTCAAATTGAGACCGGTAATTATATCAAAGGCTTGCACAATTTATTGAACGCGCATTTTACTTTGAGAAATTATGCAGGCTTCGACAAAACGCTTTCGCTATTTGAAGAGTTCAGCAATTCTGACATCGTTAAGCAAAATGACAACAATAAAATTCAGGTTTTTGTCTATTTGTACATTGCAAAAATTAATCAGCATTTTTTGCAGGGAACTTTTAAAGAAGGCCTGAAAATGGTTCCCGAAATCATGCAACGTCTGGAAGAATATAATTTATTTCTTGATCAGCACAGGACGCTGATTTTTTACTACAAAATCGCCTCGCTTTATTTTGGTGCTGGTGATTTTGATAATGCCATTGACTATCTAAACAAGATCATCAACTGGAAAGTAAATCTTCGCAACGATTTGCAATGTTATGCACGCCTTCTGCATCTGATAGCACATTATGAACTTGGAAATTTCCAATTGCTGGAATACCTTATAAAAACGGTTTATCGGTTTATGGCCAAAATGCAAAATCTGAGTCTGGTTGAAGAAGAGATCTTTAAATTTTTGCGAAAATCGTTCTACTTATCTGCCCGGAAACTGAAACCGGAATTTGAGAAATTACTGAATACCATTCGTCACTTCGAAACAAGGAAATTTGAAACAAGAGCGTTTGCATATCTCGATATTATTTCATGGCTTGAAAGTAAATTAAACGATAAGCAGACTTACGAAATTATTCATGAAAAATACCTTATGGGAAGAAAGGTGCATCATTAAATCCTTATTTATTCTTTTACTGTATCTCCGATAAAATAATTTATTCTTCTTACCAGTTCATTTGCATCAAACGGTTTTGACATAAAATCATCTGCATTGCAAAACTTTTTTATTTCTTTAAAATTAGTATGTGCAGAGATCATGATCACGGGAATATCTTTTGTTTCGGGTGTTGATTTCAAAGTGTTGCAAACATCAATGCCATCAATGCCGGAAAGAAAAACATCCAGCAGAATAAGTTGCGGAGAGAAGGACTTGGTTTTATTCAAAACTTCCTCCCCTCTCAATGTTGTCATCACATTAAAGCCATATCTTTTTAAAATAATTTCCACCACCCACAAAATGTCGTTATTATCATCAACAATCAGAACGCGGTTCATAACTAATGTTTTAGAATAAAAAAATATTTAATGTCACAATCAACTTTTTTATGAACTGTATAAATCCTTTAATGATTAGAATTTTTAAATCACTAAAAAATAAGATACGGAAGTTTGAAGCAACTTTAAAAGATTGTGCTTCATATACTGTGCCATAATTATGATAATTTCATGATAATGCAATTTTACCCGCGATTATTTAAAATCACTTAAATATTTTATGACTTGTTCCAAATATTTTATGACTTGTTCATGGTAATCTATTACATAAATTTTTTTTTATTTTCGTAAATGAAGTTTTTTATACCCATTGTAATTCTCTTTCTTACTGTCAGTGTCACAGTCTTTTCGCAATCAAAACATTCTATGAAAAATTTAAAGAAAGAAATAGAAAAAGCATTAAGCAACCAGGAAGGAACTTTTGCCGTTGCTTTCAAAAATCTTTCTACAGGAAAAGAATTACTGATCAATGCTGATGAAAATTTTCATGCTGCAAGCACCATGAAAACGCCGGTAATGATAGAAGTTTTTAAACAGGTGGCTGAAGGAAAATTTTCGTTAAATGATTCTTTTTTAATTAAAAATGAGTTCAAAAGTATTGTTGATCGTAGTTTATATAGTCTTGATTCAACAGACGACAGCGAAACAGAAATTTACAGGCATATTGGAGAAAAAAGAAGTTTGTATGATTTAATGTATCAGATGATTATAGCAAGCAGTAACTTATCCACCAATCTGATCATTGATTTGGTAGATGCAAAAAAAGTAACACAAACCATGCGGGAAATGGGAGCAAAAAAGATTATGGTTTTACGCGGAGTAGAAGATAATAAAGCATTTGAAAAAGGATTGAACAATACAACAACGGCTTATGATCTGATGCTGATCTTTGATAAAATTGCAAACGGTGAGGCAATAAATAAAAAGTCTTCGGCTGAAATGATAAAGATTTTATTGGATCAGAAAGATGATCATATTATTCCTGCCGAACTTCCAGGAGATGTGAAAGTCGCTCATAAAACCGGTTGGATTACCGGTGTACATCATGATTCCGGAATTGTTTTTTTACCTGATGGAAGAAAATATGTTTTGGTTTTATTGTCAAAAAATTTGAAAGATGAAAAGGCTGCCATTAAGGAAATGGCACATATTTCAAAGATCATTTATGATTTTGTAAATCCTTAATTTTGAAAAAAAATTATGGGAGTGTGGCGACAAATAGGAGAATATTTATGGATTGTAAAAAAAGATCCTGATGCTCCACGAAGTAAATGGATCGGAGTGATGCATTTCATTAACCGCCTTTCTATTTTGCTTTTTTTATTGGCAATGATTATCCTGGTTATAAGAATGATACGAGGATAAAGTTTTAAAAGGAAAGTTCTTTAAGAAATATTTTTTGAAGAAATAAAATCAACAATAATTTCTGCTGCATTTTTAGATGCATTTCCCCTTTGCGAAAGCAATTGTTTTAACTGCAAATAATCCTCATGGATTTTTTCTTTCTTGCTATCATCAAATAAAATCATTTCTAATTCAGAAGTAATTTTTTCAGGAGTTAAATTACTTTGAATTAATTCTTTTACCACTTCTTTATTCATAATAAGATTCACAAGTGAAATGAATTTTAATTTTACGAGCCGCTTCGCAATCTGGTAAGAAATATTTCCTGCTTTGTAGCAAACAATTTCAGGTACGCCAAACAAAGCAGTCTCCAAAGTTGCAGTCCCCGAAGTGACCAAAGCCGCTACAGACTTCATTAAGAGCGAATATGTTTCATTTGAAATTAGCTTTACGTTTGGATGATCTTTTATGAACATCTCATAAAATTCATCTTCTATTGATGGCGCTTTTGCAACAATAAAATCATAATCAGGAAAGTTTTTTGTCGCATCAAGCATCAAAGGAAGCTTTGTTGTTATCTCCTGCTTTCTGCTTCCCGGTAATAAAGCGATTGTTTTATTAGAACGAACAATTTCCGGATGATCTTTTTTAAAATTTTCAATTTCTTCTATCAACGGATGACCAACATATTCAACTTCGCAATTCCATTTTTGAAAAAAACTTTTTTCAAACGGAAGAATAACAATCATCTTGTCAATATATCGCTTGATATTTTTTACACGGCTTTCTTTCCACGCCCACACTTGAGGAGAAATATAAAAAACGGTTTTGTAATTATTTTCTTTCGCCCATTTTGCCATTCTTAAGTTAAATCCGGGATAGTCAATAAAAATAATTACATCAGGCTTGAATGCAGAAATATCACTTTTGCAAAGCTTAAAATTTTTTAAAATCGTTGGAAGATTTTTTGCAATTTCCGCAAATCCCATAAAAGCTAAATCCTTGTAATGCTTAACCAGGGAGCCCCCTGCAGCTTTCATTTTATCGCCGCCCCAGCAGCGGATGTCAGCATTTGCATCCAGTTTCTGAATCTCTTTTATCAGATTGCTTCCGTGTAAATCGCCGGAAGCTTCGCCGGCTATCATGTAGTATTTCATGCTGATGCAATGTACGCTTTAAGAAGAAAAAATAAATTCGCTTTATTTCTTTGTTTACTCTAAAAATTGCTTAAAAATACCTTTTAATAATTCGCAGTTGATGAGTGCGTTGCTTCGTTTCAAGATTTAAAATTCCATTCGTATCGATTTTATCAATCCTTACTTTTCCCGATGAATGGATAATCTCATGTTCATTTAATAAAATGCCGACGTGAATTATTTTTCCTTCTGCATTATCAAAGAAAGCAAGATCACCACATTGCACTTCCTGTAAAAAATTCACTAATGTCCCTTGTTCTGCCTGTTGCCATGCATCTCGCGGTAATTGCTTATTCAAAAATTTATAAGTCATTTGTGCATAGCCACTGCAATCAATTCCGAAAACAGATTTACCGCCCCATAAATAGGAAGTATTTAAAAATTTAAAAGCGATTTGTTTGAGCAATTTTGCGGAAAATTTTATTTCTTCAGGATTCCAGACATTTCCTTTAAAATGAACAGAATTTTTTCTCCAAAAAGCAATTCCATTTTTGAAAGCGCTTAATGAACTTCCCATTGGTACAAACATAATATGGCCATTATAATCTACTTCATTGATCCAATCGTTTGTAAGATCTTTATCTGTTTTCGAGTAAAGTATTTCATCAATTTCTGTCAAATGACTTTGCTGAACCCAGCCCTGGTATCCATCATATTTCAACTGAATTTTTGCCCAGTTTTCAAATCTTTCCAGTATCACAGATTTTTCTCCAAATAATTGTTGTGATACCATTTCTGCCTTGTGCGAAGCGCTTGCTCTCATTGGGCTAACGGGTACACAACAAACCATATATTCCATAACTTCAGTTGGGTTTTTGACAAAGGTAAATTATGGAAATTAATTAAGTTTACATCTTACTGAAAAGAAAAAATTTTTGCAAACTGAAAAGTATCATAATCTCACTGACACCGAGTTGCTGCAAAATTTTTATCGTGATCACGATAATAAATGGCTGGGAATTTTGCTGCCACGATACACTTTGCTGCTGTTAGGTGTTTGCATGAAATATTTAAAAAATGAAGAAGACGCGCGGGATTGTGTACAACAGATTTTTTTGAAGATCATCAACGAATTGCATAAATACAAAGTAGATTATTTTAAGAGCTGGATTTATATGATCGCAAAAAATCATTGCCTGATGAAATTGCGCGACAATAAAAATCTTCCTGTCGAATTGAATGAAAAAATACAAACAGAAAATCTTGAAGTTGATAAACATGAATTGCACGAGAAAGACGTGCTTTTACAAAAAATGCAACAGGCCATTCAACAGCTGAATCCTGAGCAACAGCAATGTGTAAAATTGTTCTACCTTGAAAAAAAATCATATGCAGAAGTGGCTGAAATAACCGGTTTCACAATGTTACAGGTAAAAAGTCATCTTCAAAATGGAAAAAGAAATTTGAAATTATTAATGAAAAATTAATTGAAAAATTATTTTATAGTTTTATAAATGAAGAAAGTAAGCACAACGAATGAACGATGATTTATTAAACATATTATCCAACAGCAATAAAGATATTGACAATCAGAAATTAATGGATTATCTGAGTGATAAATTGTCTGCTGAGGAAAAACATGAGGTTGAAAAAGCTCTTGTTGATTCTGATCTGGCAAGTGATGCCCTGGATGGCCTTCGCGAATTTAAAAACAAAAAAGACCCGTTGATTTTTGCTGAAGAATTAAACCGGCACCTTCAAACACAATTACAGAAAAAGAAAACAGCGAAAGAAAAGCGGAAATTAAAACCAATGAACTGGGTTTATTTTACGATCATTCTTCTTATCCTTCTCATCGTAATTGCTTTCTTTATTGTTTATAAATATTTAAGTTGAAATATCCAGATTAAAGAGTGGTAAGCTCAGCTCCCTCTATTTCATTATTTGACGTTTCCACGATTATTTTTTCTGTTAAAGCGGTAGAAACTGACATCCCTACATAATCGGGCGAAACAGGAAATTCTTTATAACTTCTTTCTACTAAAACAAGGGTCTGAATTTTCTTCGGATAAAAATCGAGAAAAGGCTTTATCGCATACAACAAGGTTTTGCCGCTGTTGGAAACATCATCTGTGATGATAATAATTTCGTTATCATAATTCATTTCAGAGGAAAGAGAAACGGTTTTGGGATTCTTTTTATCAATTGAAATCTCAAGAAGTGCGATTTCTCCTTTAAAAATTTCTTCGAGATAAGTGATAAGAATTTTTGCGATAATTGTTCCATTTTCTTTGATGCCTGCAAGAATTATTTTTCGTTCATTTATATTTTGTTCAGCAATTTCATAGGCCATCCGCTGAAGCTTTCTGTAAGCAATTTCTTTTGTAAGAATTAAATGAGCCGCCATAATTGATTTTGAGTTGTAAGAAAAAGCAAATTACAATTAAGCGTTTGTAATGCAAAAAACGAATTGAATTTTGCATTGATCGTATCGGTCATTTACATTTGTTTATCTTAGCATTTAATCTTTTTTTATGGAGCTTGTTCAGCAAATATTTTTTATCATCCTTGTAGGATTTGCCATTTTTCTTTTTGTACGAAAAGTAAAAGAGATCAATGGAAATATTCATTTTGGACATGACGAAGATCTTTCAGATAATAAAAAAGAACGTTGGAAAAACGTGCTGGTATTTGCTTTAGGGCAAAAAAAGATGTTTCGTTATCCATTGGTTGGTGTGATACATTTTGTTATTTATGCAGGTTTCATCATCATCAATATCGAAGTTTTAGAAATTATTATAGATGGATTATTTGGCACTCACAGAATCTTTGCCAATCCGCTTGATGGATTTTATACCTTTGTAATTGATTTCTTTGAAATACTTGCTGTAGGAGTTTTATTGGCGTGTCTGATCTTTCTGGCCAGAAGAAACGTGTTGAAATTAAAGCGCTTCATGAATCATGAACTTGACGGATGGCCACGGACTGATGCTAATTTAATTTTGATCACTGAAATTATTTTGATGAGTTTGTTTCTCACAATGAACTCTGCTGATCGCGCTTTGCAACTCCAGGGAAATCCTCATTATGCAGATCATGGAAGCTTTATTTTATCAGGAATTATTGCACATTCAATGTCAAATCTGAATGCTTCAACATTAATTGGAATTGAGCGAACCTGTTGGTGGCTGCACATTACAGGCATTTTTGCTTTTTTAAATTATCTGCCTTACAGTAAACATTTTCATATTTTACTCGCATTTCCTAACACCTATTACAAACGGCTGATTCCAAAAGGCGAAATGAAAAACATGCCGAATGTTGAAAGAGAAGTTCAATATATGTTTCAACCTGAACTGGCAACTAACGCTGATGCACAACCACAAAATCAAAATATGCGGTTCGGTGCAAAAGATGTTTTTGATTTAAGTTGGAAGAACCTTTTAGATGCTTATACCTGTACAGAATGCGGAAGATGTACTGCTGCTTGTCCGGCAAACATGACAGGTAAATTATTAAGCCCGCGGAAAATAATAATGGACACACGCGACAGGATGGAAGATATTCGCACCAACATCAAAGAGAATGGTTCTTTTAAGGATGATGGAAAAACACTTCTTCATGATTATATTTCTGTTGAAGAATTAAGAGCTTGTACCTCATGCAATGCATGTGTGCAGGAATGTCCCGTAGGTATCAATCCATTAGATATTATTTTTGAACTCAGGCGCGCTGTTATTATGGAAGAAAGCAATGCTCCGGCAGAATGGAATGCGATGTTCAGCAATATTGAAAATAATTTTGCTCCCTGGAAATTTAGTCCCGATGAAAGAGATAAATGGGCAGAAGAAATGGAATGAATTTTTTAAATAAATGATTGCTCTCCACAATTTTTGCAGAAAAGTTCTTCAAAGATTTAACAAGGAGAATTACTATTGCAGTGTCACAGTTTCAATCTCATCAAAGCTAATTCCGCTATGACTCTCGTTGTAAACACATTTTCCATCCTCAATTACTAATACTTGTGGCGATTGATGTGAAACTTGAAAGTCTTCTGCTATTTTGTTGGAAATATTTCTGTACCGGATCAGATCGAGTAAATAAAATTTAATTCCTTCAGGAGCTTCTTTCCTATCCAGCCGGTTTTTGGCCATGCTGCTGATGGAACAGCGTGTGCTGTGCTTAAAAATTACTTGTGGAACTGTTTTTGAGTTAGCAACAATTTCATTCAATTGAGATTCATTATTTAAAGGAATCCAGTTCATTATTTAAGAAGTTGAAATATTAAAAAAAGATATTAATGAATAATACCCTCTGTCATTGGACAGCCTGTTTTGCGAGTGCTGCTGCATGATGCTAACGTAAAAGCCAGCAGGCAAATAAGCACCAAAGACACCAATAATTTTTTCATAGATAATTATTTAATTAGGTATTATTTTGCAAATTTAAAACAAGGTTTTTATCTAAATCTCTAAAAATCGGTTATATTTCAAACTTCCGGATAAATTAACGGAAAATATATGTAAATATTATGCGAATTCATTTTATTTCTATTGGCGGAAGTGTGATGCATCAACTGGCTATTGCGTTAAAGCGCAAAGGATATACGGTTACCGGAAGTGATGATGAAATTTTTGAACCGGCTTTTTCAAACCTGAAAGAGAATGGAATTTTACCGGAAAAGAATGGTTGGTTTATTGAAAATATATCTGAAGATATTGATGCAGTCATTTTGGGAATGCATGGCAAACAGGATAATCCTGAATTAGAAAAAGCATTGCAACTTGGATTAAAAATATTTTCGTTTCCTGAGTATATTTTTCAGGAAAGTCTTCACAAAAAAAGAGTGGCGATTGGAGGAAGTCATGGCAAAACGACTACTACCGCTATGATCATGCATGTGCTGGAACAAAGCAATTTTGATTTTGATTATCTGGTAGGAGCAAGGTTGGAAGGTTTTGAGCAAACTGTAAAAGTAACGGATGCCCCAATTATTGTTTGTGAGGCTGATGAATATCCGGCAAGCACAATAGAAAAACGTCCGAAATTTCATTTTCTTTTTCCGCATATTGCTGTAATAACCGGTATTGCCTGGGACCACATTAATGTGTTCCCTACATTTGATTATTACCTGGAACAATTTGTTATTTTTATCAATAAAATTGAAAAGAATGGATTTTTGATTTACAATGAAACCGATCAGATATTAAAGAAATTGGTAGAAGAAAACTTTCGTAAAGACATTCATATTGTTGGATACAATCTTCCAGATCATACTATTGAAAATGGAATTACGACTGTGTTAATTGGAACAGAAAAAGCGGATTTAAAAGTTTTTGGTAATCATAATCTTTTAAATTTGCAGGCAGCGTGGTTAGTATGCAGGCAACTTGGAGTAAACGAAGAAATATTTGCAAAAAATATTTCGACATTTCAAGGAGCTGCAAAAAGACTTGAATTAATTGCTGAAAAAAACGGAGGAAATATTTACAGAGATTTTGCGCATGCACCGAGTAAAGTGAAAGCCAGTATAGATGCGGTAAAGCAACAATTTCCTGAAAAGAACCTTTTGGCAATTCTTGAATTGCACACTTTCAGCAGCCTGAATAAAGATTTTATGACTGAATATCGGGGTGCAATGGAAAATGCAGATGAAGCAATTGTTTTTTACAGCAAACATGCGCTGGATTTGAAAAGGATACAATTTTTAGATCCGCAAATCGTGAAGGATGGATTTCAAAAACAAAATCTTGAAGTAATTACCGAAAGAAAAGATCTTGAGGAAAAACTAAAAGAATATAATTTAGATAATACTAACTTTTTATTTATGAGTAGTGGCAATTACGACGGAATGAATATTTTAGCCACTTTAAATGTTGAATCTTAAACTTCCAATCCAATATGGCATTACAACTAACGCGGCCTATCGTATTTATTGATCTTGAAACAACAGGAATTAATATAGCGGTTGACAGAATTATAGAAATTGCAATTTTAAAAATAACACCTGACGGGACAAAAGTTGTCAAACACAAATTAATAAATCCGCAAATGCCAATACCGAAATGTAGCAGTGATATTCATGGCATTACAGATGATAAAGTAAAAGATGCACCAACCTTTAAGGCGGTGGCAAATGAATTAAAACAGTTTATTGATAACGCTGACCTTTCAGGATATAATTCGAACCGTTTTGATATTCCGTTATTGATGGAAGAGTTTTTGAGGGCAGGTATTTCTTTGGATATGAACAACCGTCGTATGTTAGATGTGCAGACAATATTTCACATGATGGAAAAGAGGACGCTGGCAGCTGCATATAAATTTTATTGTGAAAAAGAATTAACAGATGCGCATTCTGCAGAAGCCGATGCCACAGCCACATGGGAAATTCTGGAAGCCCAGTTAAACCGGTATGAACATTTGGGAAATACGCTTGATACCGTTTTAAAATTTACAGGTGAAGAAAGATACGTTGATTTTGCTCGTAGGTTTGTTATAGAAAATGATATAGAAGTTTTTAATTTCGGAAAACATAAAGGTCGTAGTGTGGCAGAGGTTTTGAAAGCTGAACCACAATATTATGATTGGATGATGAGGGGAGACTTTCCGTTACATACTAAACAAAAATTAACGGAAATTTTGAATCGTACACTGCTCAGAAAATAAAATTGATAATCCCTTTGAAAAATTATAACAAATAAAATTGTAATTTCATTCAAATATCATCCGCTTTTTTGGAAAAACTTCTGATTATACCTACTTATAATGAAAGGGAAAATATCACTCTCTTACTTAAAACAGTATTTGCACTAAAGCAGGATTTTCATGTTTTGATCATTGATGATAACTCTCCCGACGGTACCGCCGATATTGTCAAAAGTCTTTTTGTTGCCTATCCCGGAAAATTATTTTTAGAAGAGCGGGTAGGAAAACTTGGATTGGGAACTGCATATATTCATGGTTTCAAATGGGCATTAGATAAAGGCTACCGTTTTATCTTTGAAATGGATTGCGATTTTTCTCATAACCCCAATGATCTTGACAAATTATACCGGGCTTGTAAAAGCGGTGGTGCTGATGTTGCGGTTGGTTCAAGATATATAAAAGGTGGAAAAGTAGAAAACTGGCCAGCGATCAGAGTGAGCATTTCAAAAGGAGCTTCTATTTACACGAGGTTATTAACTTTTATGCCTGTGAAAGATCCGACAGCAGGCTTTGTTTGTTACAGAAATTACGTGTTGGAAGCGATTAACTTCGATAAAATAAGTTTTGTTGGTTATGCATTCCAGATTGAAATGAAGTTTGCCGCATGGAAACTTGGTTTTAAAATAAAAGAAGTTCCGATCACTTTTATCGATCGCCAGTTTGGAGTTTCAAAAATGAATAAAGGAATTGTGAAAGAAGGCATTTTTGGAGTACTCAAATTAAAATGGATGAGTATGTTTAAGAACTATAGAAACCGGGTAAAAAATTATGACCGTCCTTTTAAACGTTTCACTGCTGTTGAGCAAAATAAAACTCATTCGATTTAATTACAAAACTTCTTAATAGCATCATTTACATTTAATTTTGGATACCCGAAATCAATGATTTACCCACCCGGCAATAGTTATAAGAGAATAGGCTTTTTTCTTTAAACTATTTCAAATGCGGTTCCAATAGTTTCTTCCATTCGTTATACAACTCGTCGTACAATTCAGTATTGGTCGGTTCAAATTTTTGAAGGGGTCTGAAATTCGTGTATGCATCACCGTTAGTTTTATAAATTCCTGCTCCAATACCTGCGCCCAATGCTGCTCCTACGCTTCCATCGTTTTCATATAATTCTACAGCAACGCCTGTAGCATTTACAAAAGATTGTATAAAAACATCGCTTAAAAATAAATTGGCTTTGCCAGCACGGATGATTGTAGGATGCAAATCATTTTCACGCATAATATCTAATCCATAACGGAATGCAAATGCAATTCCTTCCTGAACGGCACGGAAAATATGCGCTTTGGTATGTTTGTTCAAATCAATATTGTTGATGTGTGCATCGATCATTTTATTTTGCAACATGCGTTCTGCACCGTTTCCAAATGGCAACACAAATAATCCATTGCTGCCCGGTTTTATTGCTGCAGCACGTTGATCCATTTCTTTATAACTCAGATCCTCACCGCAAACTTTTTTTGCCCAGCTATACATAATTGCTGCACCATTAATGCAAAGCAAAACACCAATCCGTTTTTCATCCGTCGTATGATTTACATGAACAAAACTATTCACCCGTGAAAATTTATCAGCAAATAATTTATCAGTTACTGCATATATAACGCCGGAAGTACCAGCATTGGCAGCCACTTCGCCGGGTTCAAGTACATTTAAAGAAAGGGCGTTATTCGGCTGATCGCCGGCTTTATAGGTTACCGGAATATTTTCGGGTATGCTTAGCCGCACTGCTACTTCCGGCAATACCTTTCCATGTGATGAAAAGAGCTCGTGCACCTCAGGAATCAGGGAATCTGTAAAACCGAAAACATTCATTACATCATTCGAAATTTTATCTTTTTTGAAATCCCAGAAAATTCCTTCAGATAATGCAGAAGATGTGGTGGTAATTTTTCCGGTTAATTTCATCGCGATATAATCACCGGGCAACATGATCTTATCAATCTGTTTATAAATTTTCCGCTCATTCTTTTTTACCCATGCTAATTTTGAAGCGGTAAAATTTCCCGGAGAATTTAAAAGGCAGGTAGAACATGTTTCTTCACCGATTTTCGTAAATGCATTTTCTCCGATTTCAACAGCCCGGCTATCGCACCAGATAATTGCATCGCGCAAAACTTTTTGATTTTTATCTACAATTACCAGCCCATGCATTTGATAAGAGATTCCAATCGCTGCAATATCTTTTGCATCAAATTTTTTTGATTCATTCAGTTTGTGGACCGCCTTGATCGTGTTGTCCCACCATGTTTCAGGTGATTGTTCAGCCCATCCGGATTGAAGAGAAGTAATGGGATTTTCAGTCTCGGGATATTGCGCACTTGCAACACATTGTTGCGTATCAGCATCTACAACAGAAACTTTTATAAAAGAAGTACCAATATCAATTCCTAATAACAGCATGATTATTTTTTAAAAAATGAAATATTTTTCAATCGCTTTATTTGTTGAAACAGCGTTTAGTTCAAACTTTTACTGATTCCCAATTCCAATCCCCTTAATTCTGCTAATCCTCTTAAACGCCCAATACCACTGTATCCGGGATAAGTTTTTTTATTGAGATCATCCAGCATCTGGTGACCATGATCAGGGCGCATAGGAATGGGAATATTTCTTTTTTTCATCATTAAAACAATTTCTTTTACCACTTCATACATATCCACATCACCTTCGAGGTGATTGGCTTCATAAAAATTTCCTTCTTCACCGCGTTTGGTGCTTCGCAGATGAATAAAGTGAATCTGATCAGCAAAACGTTTTACCATTCCTGCCAAATCATTATCTGCTCTGACTCCAAAAGAGCCTGTACAAAAACACAAACCATTTGCAGCAGAAGGAACTGCATCAATTAATTCCTGCGCATCTTTTTCCGTGCTCATTATTCTTGGTAATCCTAAAATCGGATAAGGCGGATCATCCGGATGAATTGCCATTTTTAATTCTAACTCTTCGGCGACAGGAATGATTTCTTTTAGAAAATAAAACAAATGTTCTTTTAATTTTTTTGCATCAATGCTTTCATAAGTTTTGAGCGCTGCTAAAATTTGTTCTTCAGTAAAACGTTCTTCACTTCCCGGTAATCCCAACAAAGTATTGCGATAAAGAATTTCTTTTTCTTCATCAGTCATTGTTTCAAACCGCAGTTTTGCTTTTGCGATCTCTTCTTTTGTATAATCTTTTTCTGCATCGGGACGTTTTAATAAAAATAGATCGAAGGCAATAAAAGCAGATTTTTCAAAACGCAATGCCTTGCTTTTATCCGGCATTTCAAAAGAAATATCAGTGCGCATCCAATCGAGGATGGGCATAAAATTATAAGTAACAACCTTCAATCCGCAGGCTGCAACATTCCGCAAACTTTCTTTATAATTTTCAATGTATTGCCGGAAGTTTCCGGTTTGCTTTTTAATGTCTTCATGCACCGGGAGGCTTTCAATTACCGTCCACGTCATTCCGGCATCTTCTACGAGTTTTTTTCTTTTATTGATTTCTTCTTTCGTCCAGATTTCTCCTACCGGAATGTGATGCAGCGCGGTTACAACTCCTGTACATCCGGCCTGACGTATATCCCATAAACCTACGGGATCATTTGGCCCGTACCAACGCATGGTTTGTTCCATTAATCTTGTATCTTTTTTATCCACAATTCTATTTTAATTTTTTTTATCTAAAGGAGTCCTTCGGACAGTAAACGAACAAATATGATGAATTTAGAATTTCTGTCATTGAATAATTAATTGCGCTTCAACAGGTTTTGCCGACCCCAGTTCTTCACTTCTTTTTGATGGCAAAGATTCTCCAATACTTATTTTTATTTTGCCTGAATTTAAAACACTTTCTCCCTTCTCATTCACCAGTTTGATCATGTCAGGGGTAATGGTAAATTTTACTTTTTGAGATGAGCCGGGGGCAAGAGAAATTCTTTTAAAACCTTTTAAAGAATATAGTGGAATATTCTCTCCTGATTGCAAATTCGTAAGATACAATTGCACGGTCTCATCACTTGATATTTTGCCATTATTCCTTACCGTTACTTCAGCATTTACCGTTTCATTTTTTTTAATTTTTGTTTTGGATAAATGAAGATCGCTGAAAGTAAAATTTGTGTAACTGAGACCAAAACCAAAAGGATATAATGCTTCTCCTTTGAAATAACGATACGTCCTGTTTTTCATCGAATAATCATCAAACGGAGGAAGGTCAGAATCACTCTTATAAAAGGTAACCGGCAATTTACCTGAAGGACTGTAATCGCCAAATAAAACATCTGCAACAGCAGTACCAGCAGCTTCTCCGCCATACCATGCATTCATGATAGCAGGAATATTTCCTTCTTCCCATGGAATCGCAACAGCGCTTCCGGTCATCATCACAAACACAATTGGTTTGCCTGTTGCTTTCAATGCTTTTAGAAAATCTGTCTGAACAGTTGGCAAGGCAATGCTGGTTCGATCGCCGCCACTAAAACCCGGAACCTGTACTTTCATTTCTTCGCCTTCCAATCTTGGTGAAATTCCACCGACATAAATAATAACATCAGCATTTTTAATGCTGTCTATCAATTTTGAAAAATCCTCCGGCTCTGTTGATACAAAATCAGTGGCTTTTGAATAAAAAATATCTGCATTCTTCAACTTGTTTTGGATTCCCTGCAACACAGTTGTAACAACAGAAGGTTCGCCATTATAATTTCCTAATTGTGTGTTGGCATTGTCTGCATTCGGGCCGAGAACTGCAATGCGTTTTATATTTTTACCGAGAGGCAATAAATTATTTTTTTGTCCCTCAACAGGCACATTGCGAAACAAAACAATCGATTCTCTTGACATTTTTAAAGCAAGATCTTTATGAGGTTGACTTTCTAAATTAGTAATTGGAATTTGAGCATATTTAACCATACTTACCGGATCAAACATTCCGAGGCGAAAGCGGATTGTGAACAATCTTTTTAGAGAAACATCAATATCCTTTTCCGTTAATTTGCCATCTTTTACAGCCTGCATCAAAGTCTTGTACGTATGATTTCCACATTCTACATCGGTGCCATGCAACACAGCATCTGAGGCGGAACTTTCTGCATCCGGAAACATTTTATGTGTCTGGTAAAAATCATCTATTGCACCACAATCAGAAGTAACATAACCTTTAAAATTCCATTTGTTGCGCAAAATATCAACCATTAACTTATCGCTGCCGCAACAAGGCTGACCAGCATAAGCATTGTAAGCACACATCACACCGGCAACATTTGCATTCACCACCAATTGCCTGAATGCAGGAAGGTACGTATCCCACAGATCATGATCACTTATGTTTACATCAAAAGTATGACGCGAAGATTCAGGCCCGCTGTGAATGGCATAATGCTTTGCACAGGCAGCAGCTTTTAAATATTTAGGATCATTCCCTTGCAAACCTTCAACAAATGCGGTTCCAATCATGCTTGTAAGAAACGGATCTTCGCCATACGTTTCCTGTCCACGTCCCCATCTCGGGTCGCGAAAAATATTGATATTCGGTGTCCAGTAAGTTAATCCTGTATAGCGACTGTAATCTTTTTTCCGCAGACTTTCATTGTGAATAGCGCGGCCTTCATCTGAAGTAAAATCGCCCATTTTTTTCATCGCATCCACATCGAAAGTAGCTGCCATACCAATTGCCTGCGGATAAGAAGTGGTAGGATATTTTGTCCTGGCCACTCCATGCAAACATTCATTCCACCAATCATAAGGTGGAATTCCCAAACGTGGAATGGCCGGAGTGGAATTAAGCATTTGATTTACTTTTTCTTCCAGCGTTAACCGTGAGACAAGATCATTCACTCTTACCTCAGTTGATAAAGATGGATTTTGAAATGGTAAATTGTAATTCTTTTGTGCCTTTACTGAAAAGGTTGCAGTTGTAAAGATCAGCAGATATAAAACGTTTTTCATCATAATTATACTTTTTACTGTTTTTACTGGCATCCGTTTATCCTGCAACTCCTAACGGGGAGAAGTACACGAAAACGGATATAACAATAGCAACCACAATCAGGGAGAGAATCACATCCCATTTATTCCAGCTTGCCCGGCTCGCTGCCTTGTCTGCGGCAACAGTAGTTGCAAAAGTCAATCCTTGTATTTGCGCCTCATTCGGTTTTGGAGTAAGTAAACTTACAATCACCATAACTGCAATGGAAAACAGGAACAGCAAAATGCAGAAATAAAGAAAATTGATGGTAGCAAATGAATGAAGAATACCCGTCAAATCATTCTGGAATAATTCTGTTGTTAATTTTATCATACCAACAACAAATCCTACTACCATTCCTGTAAGCGCTCCTGTTCCATTAATACGCTTAAAGAATACGCCTAATAAAAAGACCGCGGCAATAGGTGGCGCCAGATAAGATTGTACGCTTTGAAGATATTGATATAAAGTGCCGGATATCCTGCTCATAAGGGGAATCCATGCCATGCCCAATAATACTACTACACCTGTGGCAATGCGCCCGACTTTTACGAGTTCTTTTCCGCTGGCTTCCGGTTTTATTTTTTGATAAATATCCATAGTAAACAGCGTAGAACAAGCATTGTAAACAGAAGCTAAAGAACTCATCAATGCTGCGAGTAAGCCGCCGGCCAGCAAACCTCTTAATCCAATTGGCATCAATGCTTTTACCAGGGTTGGAAATGCTTCATCATTCACCTGCAAGTCCAATTTGCCTTGAGCATGAAGAGCCGCAGCGATTAACCCCGGCACCAGGAAAATAAAGAATGGAAGCAATTTTAAATAGGCAGCGAATATTGTTCCTCTTCTTGCCTGTCTTTCGTCACGGCCTGCGAGGCATCGCTGCACGATATGCTGGTCAGTACACCAATACCAGATACCCACAATTGGGGCGGCAAAAGTGATACCAAGCCAGGGAAAATCAGGGTCACTTAACGGAGGAAACATGTTCAATTTTTCCTTCGGAACAGAATTGATAAGGCCATGCCAGCCTCCTACTTTATCTAAACCGATAAACAATAAAACCGCAGAGCCCAATAACAGTACGAAAGCCTGGATTGCTTCGGTGTACATAACAGTATGCAAACCTCCGAGAATGGTATAGATACCGGTTATAACTACAAGAATTATCGCACCTGTCCAAAAGTCAACACCAAGGAAGGAATTAAAAACAAGCGCGCCGGCAAAAATGGTAACAGAAGCTTTTGCAATTACATAGCTTAAGAGTTGAATAATAGAGAGCAGTCTTCTCGCTTTTGCATTGAACCGCCGCTCCAAAAACTCCGGCATTGTATATACCATACTTCGCATATAAAACGGTACAAACACCCAACCCAGCACAAGCACTACCCACGAATGCATTTCATAATGTCCCATCACAAGGCCGGATGTGGCGCCGGTACCAGCCAGACCGACGATATGCTCAGAGCCTACATTTGAAGCAAGAATTGATGCCCCGATAACCCACCAGCCCAAATTACGATTGGCCAAAAAATAGTCGGAAGGCGTACCTCTCTTTTTTCTAATAGACCATATCGAGACTCCGGCAATAATGAGCAGGTATAGAACTACGAATAGAATATCAATTGTTCCAAGGAAGTGCATAAGCAGTTTAATTAATAGTTATTTAAATAAAACGGTTAATAATATTTTCAAAATATTCCTGTCTGCCGCTTCTCACTTCGGGTTCTCCGTTTGCAACAGCCAGATCTCTTAAATCTTCTAAAGATAATTTTCCTTCTTCAAAAGCCTTTCCTTTTCCTTTATCAAAAGAAGCATAACGCTCTTCTCTTAATTTTTTATAATCGGATTTATTTAAAATATTATCAGCGATAATCAGCGCTCTTGCAAATGCATCCATGCCGCCGATGTGTGCATAAAAAAGATCAGCGGGATCTGTAGAATTTCTGCGAATTTTTGCATCGAAATTAATACCGCCACTTTTAAATCCTCCGGTTTCCAGAATGATCAACATGGCTTCTGTGAGTTCGTTGATATTATTTGGAAACTGATCAGTATCCCAGCCATTCTGATAATCGCCGCGGTTGGCATCCATGCTTCCTAAAACATCAGCATCAGCAGCTACTTGTAATTCATGAGTAAATGTGTGTCCGGCAAGAGTGGCATGATTCACTTCAATGTTCAATTTGAAATCATTCATTAAATCGTATTGACGCATAAAACTTATGCAGGTTGCTGCATCATAATCGTATTGATGTTTGGTTGGCTCCATTGGTTTTGGTTCAATAAAAAAAGTTCCGGTAAATCCCTTACTTCTTGCATAATCTTTTGCAGTATGCAAAAACCTGGCAAGATGTTCCTGCTCTCTTTTCATATTTGTGTTGAGCAACGTCATGTAACCTTCACGTCCACCCCAGAACACATAATTCGCTCCACCCAATTCAATAGTCGCATCCAGCGCTGCTTTCACCTGTGCAGCAGCATGAGTTATCACCTGGAAATCAGGATTGGTAGCGGCGCCGTTCATATATCTTCTGTGTGAAAAAAGATTGGCAGTTCCCCATAATAATTTTACACCACTTTCCTGTTGCTTTTGTTTTGCGTAAGCAGTTATTGTCTTTAATCTTTTTTCATTATCCGCTACATCATTAGTAAAATCTACAATGTCCACATCATGAAAACAGTAATAAGGCAATCCCATTTTTGTAATGAATTCAAATGCCGCGTCCATTTTATCTTTTGCTCTTTTTATCGGATCTTCTTTTTCATTCCATGGAAAAATATGAGTCGGCTCACCAAAAGGATCTGAACCATTTCCATTGAACGAATGCCAGTAAGCGCAGGCAAATTTGAAAAAGTCTTTCATTGTTTTACCTGCTACTTTCTTATTTTCATCATACCAGCGAAAAGCAAATGGATTATCGCTTTTTGGACCTTCATATTTTATTTCCGGAATGTTTTTGAAGTACTGCTTTTTTCCTGTGATTACAGACATAATTTTTGGTTTTGATTTATTTTTAAAAAGGTATTTAAAGAAAGTTGAATTTTAATCAGAAAATGAATTAATTCAGATATTCCATTTTTATTCGCCGACTAAAATAAATCTTTTAAATGTAATCGTTTACATTCAAAGAAAAAAAGTTACTAAAAGACAATCCTTAATCGATTTACTGATTCTGAAATTCATTGAAAAATCATAAAAAGAAACAGATAAAAATAATTTTTTCATGGCATTAGTTTAAATCTTCATTAAAGGAGTAAACAAAGTTTTAATAATGATTCTTTTTTTATCATTAATCTTATGAGATTTGAATTTTCGCCTTTTCATACATAATATTTTTTCAGTTTCGTCTAAATCGACAAAAAAAGGAGGGATGAATAAATCATCCCCCGTTTTGTTTGATTATGAGAAAAAGAACTTGAAATTTTTATTGATAACTTGGATTTTGATAAGCTGCCAAATCTCCTGCACTCATCTGCATATTGTTAAGCTGGCCAATCGGAATCGGTCGAAGATAAAGATATGGTTGAATGGTACGTGTGATAGTCTTTGGCGTATGATCTCCGTAGCTCGTTCCGGCAATTTGGTAAGAGGAAGCAACATTTCCCCACTCTTGTGTACGCACTAAATCAAGCCAACGTATGCCATCTCCGTAATATTCGCGGGAACGTTCTGCCAAAATATAATCAATGGTTATGGTAGCAGGAGTTTCAGCAGTCATAGCCGCGCTATTATCTTGTACAAGAGTGGAATCGCCGTTATTATCATAGTCCCACATTCCTGCACGTGCACGGATAACATTGATCAGATCTAATGCGCTTTGGCCAGATTGAGTTGTAGCTCCCATCACAGCGGCTTCGGCTGCAATAAAGTAGAACTCAGAGAAATAGGCAATAACGAAAGGACGGGTACTGGCAGCATTAGGTTGTCCCAATGTGCCATTATTATCTGTGCGATATTCTCCCAGCTTCCAAAGACCAGGATACACTACCCGGCTAATCCCGTCAGGGCCTATTACCCAACTTGGATTTCCCGGAAGAGTACCAGCGCCTATGTTGCTGTTTCCAGCACCGGTTGGATAGGTAATTGCCGGGTTAGGCTGATCCAGGAAAGTTAGGATTGGGTCACCTGGCTCAACCGGCAAATTGTTTGCATTATATAAAGTAGTTTGATTAATACCGGTGCCACTTAAATTCCAGTTACCACGATAAGTTGTTACAAAAGTTCCGTCATAGCGTGAATCGTTCGTCTTGTCAGCAAAGGTGTTTTGAATTGCTCCAATTGTAGGTGCCATTCTTGTCCATGGACGACCCAGATCCTGCGATGCTTCACGCTGAACTGAACTTACAGGCTTCCATGAGGAACTGGACGTACTACTGCGCATCACGGTATAGTTCCATGTCATCATCCATCCGGCAAAGTTATCTTGGCCGCCACCGCCGCCATAAGTAAGACTAGCTCCGTTGGAAAGTTCATTTAATTGAGTATGATCTGAATACAGCAATTCTTCTTTGTTTCTATCATTTGCAGCATTATGTAAGTCATAGAATGTCGGCATCAGACCATAAGGGCCAGGATTGTTTATAGCTGTTGTTGCAGTATCATAAGCGTGTTGAAAATAATATTGAGCATTCTGTCCATCAGGATCTGTGCGATCTGCTGCCGGATAAGTTGGAATATTATTTGGATTTTTTAGCCACCAGGCATAAGTGAGATAAGCTTTTGCCAAATAAAGGCGGGCAACTGTTTTAGTAACGCCGCCCATAACGCGCGGATTGTCAGGCAAATCACTTATTGCGGTGTCAAGGTCCGGGAATATTGCCTTAGTATAAACTTCTGGAACTGTATTGCGCTTGGATACCGCAACAGGATGAGTGTTAAACGCTAATACACCCGCTCCCAGATCCAGTGGAACACCTCCAAATGTTTGTACCAGTTGGAAATAATAGAACGCCCGGAAAAATCTTGCTTCTGCAATAAGCGCCGGTGAAACTCCTGCCTGAGTACCGTTTTGAATAACCCCGCTGGCCGTATTGATAGCTCCGAATGAATTATTCCACAACACATCGGAACGACTGGTTTGGGAAGTAATATCACCCTGGCCTGAAAGGTCCATTACTTTAAAATTTTGATCGGCACTTTGAGCATAAGTAACTTCATCCGTACCGGTTTCACCCGTATTGTAATAATAGGCGTTCCCATAAATGTTTCGAAGATTGGCATATAACGAAGTTATTCCTCCGGTTACGCCCGCCTCAGTACGAAAAAAATCAGGTGTAAAAATACTACGAGGCGTTTCTTGCAAGATTTTAGAACACGAAGTAAAAAACAGTATGACTGTCGCTATTACAACCACACTTACAAAATTTTTATTTATACTTTTCATAATTGTATGAGTTTAAAATGTCAAGTTGATACCAAGAAGGTAGTTACGTGTTTCCGGAGTGTTTGTGCCTACTGTCAAAATGCGGTGTGGGTAAATTGTAGTTACCGCTGCATTTTGATCTCCATAAGAATTGGTCTGTGGATCCATTCCCGTTTGTTTATAATATGGCGAAAACATCACGAATGGATTCTGTACCAGGAAGTAAAGTCTCAACCTGGTAATACCAGAGTTTTTCAACCAGCTCATATGAGTAAAGTTGTATCCAAGTGACAAGGTTTGCACTTTCAGATAGGATGCATTAAAGTAGCCAAGTGTACTGCCATATTTTGGATTATCTCCGCTCATTACACCAGCAGGATTGGGATAAGGAGCATTAGTATTGGTGGGCGTCCAATAGTTTACATTTACATTATTTCTACGACCACTTAATAAATTAAGATAACCTGATGCAGAGTACAAAGTGCTAACTAACATACCGCCGTTTTGAAAGATGCCAACCGCGGTAAAGTCAAATCCCTTGTACGCGACAGTAGTATTGAATCCGCCCTGGAATTTAGGATCCATATCCATTATTTGCTCGTCATCAGGTCCTATTGCCCGCGTTGGCACTCCGTTTTCGTAAGGACCTGTATATTGTACCTTTATCATACCAACATTTCCGCCTGGTTCCAATACAGCCAGGTTCGCGTCTTTTGCTTGCCAAAGTCCAATTTTTTTATAATCATATATAACGTCAAGCGGATGCCCTACAAACCAAAGGTTGCCAATGTTCTGTGTTTGGCCTGAAGCCAGTGACACCAACTTATTGCGGTTGCCATATACATTGATACCCGCTGTCCATGTCCAGCCATTAAGGTTATTCAAAATGACACCATTAAGCGAAAGTTCCAAACCTTTGTTTTCCGTATTTCCAATATTTGCAGTAAAGCTGTTTACGCCGGATGTGACTGGCAGTGCCTGTCCCAACAGAAGGTCATTTGTTTTTGTGATATAATATTCTACAGTACCTGAAAGACGATTTTTCAGAAGCGAAAAATCCAATCCGTAGTTCCATGTCTTTGAATACTCCCATCCTAAATTAGGATTCGGGAGTTGTGAAACGTAGTAGCCAACTACATCATTTGACGGACCGAAATTGTAGGGCATAGTGTTTAATTTTCCTAAGGTGGAATAAGGTGTAACAGCCTGGTTGGAAGTTTCTCCATACCCAACACGCAGCTTCAATTCATTTATAAGAGAGATATTTTTCATAAATGATTCGTTTGCAATATTCCATCCGGCAGATATGGCTGGATAAGTATGCCATTGATGACCTGGTGCCAATATTGAAGAACCATCAGAACGTATGATGGCAGTTAGCATATACCGGTTAGCATATTCGTAAATTGCACGTCCCATCCATGATTCCAAACCGCTCTGCGTATAGTTTTGATAATTAGGATTAATAGTAATTTGCCCAAGAGCCTGTCCGAGGTTATAAAATTGGAACTGGTCATTTGGAATTCCTTGTGCAGAAATATCTGAACTATTATAAGTGTCTTGCTCAGCAGAGTACAAAGCCGTTAAGTTTAAATGGTGCTTTTGCGAGAAAGTACGATCATAAGTGAGCAAATTCTCTATGGTTTTATTCAGAGTTACGGAATGAATGACCGTACCAACGGAAGGAGTTGTAGCGTTTGTACTCGTTATACCGGTTCCTGTATAACTATCATTATCAGTCGTGCTGTAATTCAGGCCAACATTGACGCGGTATTTTAAACCTCTGACGCCTGGAATGTTTAATTCTGCGTATAGATTGTTGAATGTTCCGAGTGTCTTAATCGGGTTTAGCCACTTATCTTTTAAGCTATCTACAATATACCGGGTTTCATTCCATGAATTATCTAATGGCATTTGTATACTTTGTTTTAATGATCCGTCAGCATTATACGGGCTGGCCAATGGAGACATGCTCAAAATATTATACAATCCCACCTGCGAGCCTTCTGAAGTATTATAGTCGGTATTGGTAGTGAAACCAACGCGAATATATTTTCCTATGCCCTGGTCAATAGAACTATTAATGGAATAACGTTTGAACTGTTGTGTAGGAATCAGCGATTGATCATCGTAATAGCCTAGACCAAAGTGATAGCTGCCTTTTGCCGTACCACCCGAAACGCTTAAATTTTGATTTGTTAGCGGCGAAGAGGGACGGTAAAAGAGCTTTTGCCAATCAGTGTTTACACCCTCTGCTTCGCCTGAACCGTTCGTAAACTTTCCAGCTCTACTGCGAAGACTATCGAGTTGTGCACCATTCATCATTGGGAAAGGAGCCCAAAGTTTGTGGATGCCAAAATAACTATTGTAGCTGATTTGCGGTTTTTGTCCCATCACTCCTTTATTAGTGGTTATTAATATTACACCATTCGCACCACGTGAACCATAGATGGCAGTTGCTGAAGCATCCTTTAAAACACTAATACTTTTGACATTTTCAGGATCAATATCGCTAAAAGAACCGGAAAAAGGAATTCCGTCAAGCACGATCAAAGGAGCATTACTGGCGGATATTGATCTCTGCCCGCGGATTAGGATTTGCATAGTAGCACCGGGTTGAGTGGACGTTTGTGAAATCTGCACACCTGGCAAACGACCTTGCAACGCATCGGAGATATTGGAGGATGGAACCTGGTTCAGTTTTTCACCACTTATTGAGGAAACTGAACCGGTAATGGCTTCTTTTCTCTGGCTGCCATAACCCACTACAACTACCTCGTTCAGGCCCGTAACCGAATGGTTTAATGTTACATTTAAAAATTCATTTCCCCGAACTTTTACTTCCTGATCTGTAAAGCCAACAGATGAAATTAGAAGCGTACTGTTTGGAGGAGCCATGATTTCAAAGTCACCGTTAGCATTGGAGCTTATTCCTGAATTTTCCCCTTTTACTATTACAGAAGCACCGACAACCGGCTGTCCGGATGGATCAAGAATTCTTCCCTTTACATTGGTATTTTGAGAAAAACCCGATAAAGGAACCAGGAAAAAGAGTAAAATAAAAAGTGGCAACTTGGTTTGCCATCTTCTGCAAATATGCAGAGTAGGATTTTGTTTTTGTAAACCTTTCATGAGAGAGCAGTTTTAAATTTTTAAAAGTTTAAGAACCGGTGATAGTTTTATAAAAAATCTTGATTTCTTTTAACTGCTTTAAAAAAATAATCTTCTTCTAAAAAACAGTTTATGTTCAAAAAAAACCGAAAAACTTATTTTGTTGAGAATTATCCGTTATTCTCATTTCCCTGGTTTTGAAAGGTTAGCCTTTTTGTAATTTTTTTAAAATTGAATTATTAAAAAACCTACAAAACAATTGTCGAAAGCCTGAATTCATTCTTCTGAAACACTTGGCAGTAAAGACTTTCATTAATTAGTAGAAAGAATATCCTTCAATTTTTAAAACTCATTCTTTCTGCTTTCGCACGACTAAATTAGGAAAATTTTATCAAAATGTAACCGTTTACATTTTTTTTTCAAAAAAAAGTTGAAAAATGTTATTTTTAGTTAGTTTTACACTATCCCATTAAATGTAAACGATTGTAAATGCCAAAAGACAAGGAAGTTACGATTTACGATATTGCTTCTGCATTGAATATTTCTATTGCCACCGTTAGCAGGGCTTTAAAAAACGATCCTGTTGTCAGTAAACAAACAAAAAAGAAGATTTTTGATTTGGCTGCAAAAATGGGTTACCGTACCAATCACTTTGCCAGAAATTTGCGCAAGCAAACGACAAACACCATAGGAATTATCGTTCATGAATTGAACAGTAATTTCATCACATCTGTTTTGGCCGGAGTCGAAAAAGTAACAACTGAGGCAGGCTACGATCTGATCATAGCACATTCGTCCGAAAGTTTTTCAAAAGAAATAGCGAATGCAAAAAATCTTTTTGAAAAAAGAGTGGATGGATTAATTGCTTCCCTTTCTTTTAACACCAAAAACCTGGATCATTTCAAACCTTTTAAAGAAAAAAATGTTCCGATTGTATTTTTTGACCGTGTTGAACAGGAAGGGAAAAATACTGTAGTAGTAATTGATAATGAAAAATGTGGCTACCAGGCTACCGAACATTTGATCCGGCAGGGATGCAAAAAAATTGTTCATATTACATCAAGCCTTAAACGAAATGTTTATTCCAAAAGATTTAAAGGATACAAAAAAGCTTTGTCTGACAATAAAATTCCTTTTGACGAAAATTTATTGATCATTAATGACCTCTCGGAAAGTGCAGCAATTGAATCGGCAATGAAAATACTTCAAATGGATCCTTTACCTGATGGAGCTTTTATTACGAATGATTTCGTAGCTGCGGTTGTTATGCGTACTTTAAAAGAAAATAAAATCAGGATACCTGCAGATATCGCCATAGTAGGATTTAACAATGATGCGATTTGCACCTTAATTGAGCCAGCATTATCTACTATAAATTATCCGGGAATAGATGTCGGAGAAGTTGCTGCAAGAAATCTTATCAATCATTTAAAAGGAATTGGTAATTTACAAAACACAAATACCATAATTATCCGTTCGAATCTTATCCTGCGCAAGTCTTCTTTAAAAAATGAATCATCTCAGAAAAGATCAAAATTAAGAAATCAAAAAAACCTAAAATCGAAGAAGTAACAATCTATGTTAAAAGACAAGGAAATAACTATTTATGACATTGCCAGTAAATTGAATATATCAATTGCTACAGTGAGCCGGGCTTTAAAAGACGACCCTGTGGTAAATAAAAAAACACGGAAAAAAGTTTCGCAGGCTGCAGAAGAAATGGGCTATCGCTCCAACCACTTTGCACGAAATCTTCGTAATCAGAGAACTGAGACAATTGGCGTAATTGTGCCGAAACTTAATAGTCATTTTATGTCCTCTGTAATCGCAGGTATTGAAAGCGTGGCAAATACGAAAGGTTATAATTTAATCATTAGCCAGTCCTCAGAATCAGCAGAAAAAGAAATAGCCAGCGCAAAAACGATGTTTAATAATCGGGTAGATGGCTTGCTTGTTTCACTCGCTTATAATACTGAAGACCTTTCTCATTTTGATATTTTTAAAAAGAAAAATATTCCTGTTATATTCTTTGATCGGGTGATCGAGGACGAAAACTACACGAACGTTGTAATTGAAAATAAAAAAGCGGCTTATGAGGCAACAACACATTTAATTGAACAAGGGTGTAAAAAAATAGTTCACATAACGGCATCTTCAAAACAAAATGTTTATATAAACCGGTTGGAGGGATACAAACAAGCCCTTGTAGATAATGGTTTAAAATTTGACAAAAAAAATGTGATCGAAAGTAACCTGAGCCTGGAAGCAGGAGAAGCAGCAGCAGAATTAATATTACACATGAAACCTTTGCCAGACGGAGTTTTCGTGGCTAATGACAACTGTGCGGTGGGTTGTATGATCACTTTAAAAAATGCCGGAATTCGAATTCCTGATGATATTGCTTTTGTCGGTTTTAATAATGACGCTGTCTCAAAAGTAATAGAACCAAATCTTACTACTATTAATTATCCTGGTTATCAAATGGGCGAAGTTGCTGCACAACATCTTATTCACCATTTAAACGGAACATCCAACATACAAACCACTAACACAATTATTTTAAGATCAGAATTTATAATCAGGGAATCTTCAAAAAGGAAAATGAAGTAAACATTTTCAATGAAAAAAGGGAAATAAAAAATAAAAGAAAATGAAAGAAAATGAACCACCAAACAAAATTGCTATCGTAACCGGTGGCGCTTCAGGAATTGGTTTTGCAATCGCTGAAAAATTTGTAAATAATAATATCCACACGATTGTTATTGGGCGCAACCAGGACAAGCTGAAGGATGCGAAAGTAAAGCTCGGAGCGCTTTGTGAGCCGCTGTCATTTGACCTGAATAATCTGGAAGAGATTCCTTCTTTTATAAAACAATTAGTAAAAAAATATTCTAAAATAGACATCCTGGTAAACAACGCTGGCATCAATTTAAAAAAAGAATTTACAGAAGTAACGGATGAAGATTTTCAAAAAATAATGCTGACAAATGTGGAATCCATTTTCACTATTTCAAGAGAAGTTGTGAAAAGTATGATTGAAAACAAAAGCGGAAGTATTGTAAATATCAGTTCGATGGCTTCGCAATATGGCTTGCCAAAAGTGATTGCTTACAGCGCATCGAAAGGCGCAATTGAATCGATGACACGCGCAATGGCTGTTGAACTTTCACCAAAAGGAATCCGTGTAAACTGCATCGCGCCCGGATTTATCGCAACAGACATGTCGGCTAAGGCCTTGAATAATGACCCGGAAAGAAAGAACAAAGTGTTGTCAAGAACTCCCATGGGTGCGTTAGGATTGCCATCAGATATTGGAGATGCGGCGTTGTTTTTGGCAAGTTCAGAATCCGCTTATATTACAGGAGTTGTGCTCCCGGTAGATGGTGGGAATTCGATTGGGTTTTAGAAAAATGTTTGTTTAGAATTTTATTTAAACATTCCGTTTCTATCAAAATATATTCTTAGGGATTTCAATTTTTTATTTTCAACAAAAAACTTTTTAAGAATGAAAATTGCCTCATTATATTTTTGCTTTACTTTTTTATTCTTATTAAAAAGTTATTCTCAAAATTTTGTTATTGACAAAAATGAAACAGGCGCATTTCCCATTGTTTCAAAAGCGGCAACCGTTATCTGCACTGATGAAAACGATGATTGGCTGATACAAAAATCTGCCTCACTTTTTCAAAATGATATCGAAAAAGTTTCAGGAAAAAAGCCTGAAATTATTCATTCAATTTCTGCCCAAACAACGAACGTAATTATCATTGGTTCGATAAACAATTCGAAACTGATTCAACAGTTAATTCAATCAAAAAAAATAAATGTTGATCCCATAAAAAGCAAATGGGAAGCGTATCAAATTAAAGTAGTTGACAAACCTTTTAAAGGAATAGACAAAGCATTGATAATTGCCGGAAGTGATAAAAGAGGAACCGCTTATGGGGTTTTTGAAATGTCAAAAGAGATAGGAGTTTCGCCGTGGTATTGGTGGGCAGATGTGCCTGTAAAAAAGAAGAAAGAAATTTATCTGAAGAAAAATATTTTTTTACAGGACCACCCTTTGGTAAAGTATCGCGGCATATTTATCTACGATGAAGCGCCGGCATTTTCCGGATGGACCAGGGAAAAATTTGGTGGCGTAAATCATCATGTTTATGAAAAAGTTTTTGAACTTTTATTAAGATTAAAAGCCAATTATTTGTGGCCGGCCATGTGGGGAAATGCATTCAATGATGATGATACTTTAAATCCGGTTTTGGCAAATAAATATGGAATTGTGATGGGCACTTCGCATCATGAACCGTTGCTGAGGGCGCAGCAGGAATGGAAGCGTTATGGAAAAGGGCCGTGGAATTATGAGACCAATAAAGCGGTTTTGGATTCATTCTGGAAGAAAGGAATTGAAAATATGGATTCGCATGAAAGCATTGTCACCATTGGAATGCGTGGCGATGGCGATGAACCGATGACGCAGGGAACTGCTATCAATTTGCTGGAAAGAATTATGGCTGACCAAAGAAAAATTATTGAAGAAGTAACACACAAACCGGCTTCTGAAACGCCGCAACTCTGGGCGTTGTACAAAGAAGTACAAGATTATTATGACAAAGGAATGCGCGTGCCGGATGACGTTACTTTATTATTGTGTGATGATAATTGGGGGAATATTCGCAGGCTTCCGAAATTAGATGGGAAACCAAGAAGTGGCGGCTATGGAATTTATTATCATTTCGATTATGTAGGCGGCCCCAGAAATTATAAATGGCTCAACACAAATAATATCGCACGCGTTTGGGAACAAATGCATTTGGCTTATGAATATGGAGTTGACAAAATCTGGATTGTAAATGTGGGCGATATAAAGCCGATGGAATTTCCCATTTCTTTCTTTTTGGACTATGCCTGGAATCCGAAAAAAATAACCGCTGATGATTTGCCAAACTATTTTACCAACTGGGCAGCAAAACAATTTGGAGAAAAATATTCAAAAGAAATTGGACAGCTTATTCAGAAATATTCTCAATATAATGCAAGAAGAAAACCAGAGTTGCTTTCGCCCGAAACGTACAGTCTGCATGATTATGATGAGTTTCAAAGAATCGTGGATGAGTACAATAATCTTACAGCAGAGGCACAAATAATCAACAATCTTATTTCGCCTGAATATAAAGATGCTTTCTTTGAATTGGTGTTGCATCCGATAGAAGCTTGTGCCAATCTCAATGCTTTGTATTTAGCAGCGGCGAAAAACAGATTTCTTGCAAAAGAAAAAAATCCAGTGGCCAATTTATATGCTGATAGTGTAAAATATTTTTTCAAAAAAGATTCGCTCATTTCTTATAAATATAATCATGAAATAGCCGATGGAAAATGGAACCACATGATGGACCAAACACACATTGGTTATACTTATTGGCAACAGCCGCCATTCAATAAAATGCCTGAAGTATTTTATGTAAAAGTAGGTTCATCAGATGACGGAAAAATAATAACAGAATCACATACGTTTACTGAAACCACAATTGACCCTATCATGTTGCCGGAAAATATCAAAAGGAATTTATTTGAAGAATTGAATGGTTATGTTTCTATTGAAGCTGCTCATTTTACAAAAGCAATCAATACAAAAAATATAAGCTGGAAAATTATTCCGGGAATCGGACGCGATGATGATGGCATTACCACTTTTCCTGTAACCGCTGACGAAAAAACGCTAACTAACGGTAACCCATACCTGCAATGCGATGTGTATGTTTATGACACCGGGACTGTAAAATTGAATGCTTATTTTTCACCGACATTAAATTTTGAAAACGATAGCACTGGTTTACAATATGCCATTTCAATTGATAATGAAAAGCCACAAATTGTGAGCATTAATAAAGATGATAAAAATGAAAGAACGTGGGAGAAGTGGGTTGCAAATAACATTATCATTAAAACAACAGAACACAAGATTTTAAAACCAGGAAAGAATACGATTAAGTATTGGATGATAAATCCTGCAGTGATTTTGCAAAAAATGGTTCTTGATTTTGGCGGAGAAAAACCCAGTTATCTTGGCCCACCTGAAACAATTATTGTACCGAAAAATAAATAGCTCATGATAAAAAAAATTTCAGCGTTTTCATGTTTTGCAGCAATACTTTTTGCAGCAAATGTATCGGCACAAACGCCTTCATTAAAAGAAGTTTTTAAAAATGATTTCCTTATCGGCACTGCAATGGATGCACAGCAAATAGAAGGAAAAGACATGACAGCCGACCGGTTAATAAAACAACAATTCAATGCGATAACTCCTGAAAATTGTATGAAGGCAGAAATCATTCAGCCGGCATGGAATACTTACAATTTTGACCTTGCAGATAAGCTGGTTGCCTTTGCAAAAAAGAATCACATGAAAGTGAATGCACACAATCTTATCTGGCATAGCCAATTGCCGCCCTTTATGCACCACATGCAGAGTACAGATTCTGTGCGACAATATTTTGTGAATCACATTACAAAAGTTGCAGGCCGCTATGATGGAAAAGTATATTCATGGGATGTAGTAAACGAAGCGTTGAATGAAGACGGCACTTTGCGCAAAGATATTTTCCTGGATAAATTAGGGGATGACTACATTGTAGAAGCATTTCGTTTGGCACAAAAAGCGGCGCCTCACACAAAATTATATTACAACGATTACAACATAGAGCAGCCAAAGAAAAGAGCCGGTGCTATTGCATTGATAAAAAAAATACAGGCTGCAGGTGTTCGTATTGATGGCGTAGGAATTCAGGGTCATTGGAAAGCAGGTGCCGTTCCCATGGCAGATATTGAAGAAAGCATCAAAGAATTTTCTGCATTGGGAATTGACGTGATGTTTACAGAACTTGATTTGAGCGTGCTTCCAAGTCCGTGGGACAAGGTTACTGCAGATGTAAGTGCGACAGCCCAGGGCAGTGCCAAAATGAATCCATACACAAAGGCGCTCCCCGATTCCATGCAGCAGGTACTTGCAAAATCATACGCAGATTTGTTTACGCTTTTCATGAAATATAAAAAGCAAATCGGCCGCATTACCTTTTGGGGAGTGAATGATGGACAATCGTGGTTGAACGGATTTCCGATTCACGGACGCACCAATTATCCATTATTGTTCGACAGAAATTTTAAACCGAAGCCTGCTTTTTATAGTGTGATTGTAACATCAAAGAGTAATTACAGGGTATTGAAGGCATACAAGAGTAAACATGATAAACAGTAAAACTTAAAAGTCTTGTATGCCTTGTATGGTTCAGAAGAAATAGTATTTAACCATACAAGACATGAAGACATACAAGAAAAGATGATAAACAAAAAAAATTAAATGTCTTGTATGTCTTGTACTGTTTCAAAAAAAGAAAAAAGCATAAAGCTTATGATAACAAAATCGTATTTAAATGACTTGAGTTATAAAATTATTGGATGTGCCATAGAAGTTCATAAACAACTTGGACCCGGATTATTAGAGAGTGCTTACCAGGCATGCATGAAGCAAGAACTTTTTTTAAAATCTATCAATTATGTCAGTCAACTGATAGTTCCAATTAATTATAAAGGACTTTTAATTGATGCTGATTACCGCTTAGATTTTTTAGTAGAAGAAGAAATAGTAGTTGAACTTAAAGCAATGGATGGTTTACTGCCGGTACATCAGGCACAGTTATTAACGTATATGAAGCTATTGCAAAAGCCGAAGGGAATACTCTTGAATTTTAATTGTGTGAACATTGTCAAGGAAGGCTCAAAACAAATGGTAAATGATTTTTTTGCGTTGCTGCCGGAATAACCTTAAATAAAATCTTAAATGACTTAAATGCCTTT
>Ga0134128_10000094_pt1 | contig 120221 bp, 95 predicted proteins | sample KB31754_FD_96462 | JGI IMG/M metagenome (GOLD analysis project Ga0134128, IMG submission 96462) | Terrestrial soil microbial communities with excess Nitrogen fertilizer from Kellogg Biological Station, Michigan, USA - KB3-175-4 | ecosystem: Environmental > Terrestrial > Soil > Unclassified ... | reverse complement strand
GAAAAATATCGAATTGCTTTTTTGCCGCACTCAAACGCACTCGCATCCCCGGCACCTTTTACCGCTCCCTTACGGTCACGGCTCCGTAAGTACTTGGTGCTGCTAACGGAGCCGCGACCGTCATGAAGCGGTAAAAGGTGCATCGAAAAGCGAATGGAGCGCGACGAGAACAGCAGCCGGATTTTTTCACCGCCCCGTGAGGGAGCGGTAAAAGGTGTATCGAAAGGCGATTTCATTGCGAAGATGGCCAGGCAAATCGTGATGACTCTCGATGCCGTTGCTAATGCCGGAAATGGCGGACGCCTGTGAATACCATCGCCACGCCCAACCTGTCTGCCGCCGCGATCACGTCCGCATCTCTCACTGACCCGCCCGGCTGAATGAACGCCGTCGCGCCGGCTTTCACCGCTTCTTCCACTCCATCGGCAAACGGAAAGAACGCATCGCTCGCTACCACAGTCCCCGCGACCGGCAGCTGCGCCTTCATCACCGCGAGCTTCACCGAATCCACGCGGCTCATCTGCCCTGCCCCGACCCCCACCGTCTGGCCGGCCCGCGTGAACACGATTGCATTGCTCTTCACATGCTTGGCAACCTTCCAGCCGAACTCCATCGCGCGCCACTCTTCTTCCGTGGGCTGACGGCTACTCTTCACCACCGCCGTTGCGCGGTCGAAGCCCGCCGTATCCGCCGTCTGGACAAGGAATCCGCCGGTGATCGACTTGACCACCAGGTTTTCGCGACCGCTCTCCACTCGCATCAACCGAAGATTCTTCTTCGCGGTCAGAATCTTCAGCGCATCGTCCGAAAAACCGGGAGCCGCAATCGCCTCCACGAACAACTGCGCCATGCGTTGCGCCGCTTCGCCGTCCACCACGCGATTGATGCCGATCACGCCGCCGTACGCCGATACAGGGTCGCATTCCAGCGCCTTACTGAATGCATCCGCCAGAGATTCGGCCTCGGCGCATCCGCACGGATTGGTGTGCTTGATAATCGCCACCGCCGGCGAGGAAAACTCACAGGCAAGCTGCCACGCCGCATCCAGATCCACAAGGTTGTTGTACGAAAGCTCCTTGCCATGCAATTGCTCTCCGCCCGCGATGCCCGGACCGCGTTTCCCGTAGAGCGCCGCCGACTGATGCGGATTCTCGCCGTACCGCAGATCCATCACCTTCGGCGCGTAGACATGCAAAGTCTTCGGCAGAGGACCCGCGGATGCGCCCTCCAGCTCCAGGCGGGCGCTGATCGCCGCATCGTAGTTCGCGGTCGTGCGAAACGCCTGCATGGCCAGCCGCCACCTCGTCTCCAGCGAAACGGAACCGTGTGCGCGCAGCTCGGCAAGGATTCCATCGTAATCGGCCGGAGACGTCACCACCGCGACGTCCTGATAGTTTTTCGCCGCGGCACGAATCATCGTAGGTCCGCCGATGTCGATGTTCTCGATCAACTCCTCCAGGCGAGCGCCGCTCTTCGCCGCAACCTCTTCGAACCGGTACAGATTTACCACCACCAGATCGATCGGAGAGATACCATGTTCCGCAATGGCCTGCATATGCTCCGGCCGCGCCCGCATCGCCAGAATTCCGCCGGCAATCTTGGGATGCATGGTCTTCACACGGCCGTCCAGCATCTCCGGAAAACCGGTGACCTCGGAAACATCCAAAACGGGAATCCCGGCCTCGCGAATCATGCGGGCCGTGCCCCCGGTAGAAACAATCTCAGCCCCCAATGAACTCAAGCCAGAGGCAAAATCGATGATCCCAGTTTTATCGGTGACACTAATGAGTACGCGCATATTGCTGCATTGTCTTTGAACCACAGAGACACAGAGAAGAACTGAGACCACAGAGAATTACCTCCGTGGCCTCCTTGGTTTTCTCTGCGTCTCTGTGGTGAGATCGCACTGCCAAGCTTTACGTATCGCCCTTCTTCTTGATCTTGATATCCAGCCGTTTGATTTTCTGATTCAACGTGGATAGAGGCACGTGCAGGCTTTCGGCCGCTTCCGTCTGACTCCAGCCGCACATTTCCAGCCTTTCGATGATGATCCGCCTTTCGAAATCGTTCACGATCTCGAATAGCGACGCGTCCGGCGGCAGCGGCGCGCCCTCGCTGCGATTCAGACGCACGCCATTCGCCTGGAGCAGCGCATCCGGCAGCACTTCCAGCGGCACGTTCTGATCGCTCGCCAACACCACGGCGCGCTCCACCACGTTCTCCAGCTCGCGCACGTTGCCCGGCCAGGAGTGCTCCATAAGCACTTGCATCGCCTCGGGCTGAAACCGCAGCGTCGAACGGCCGATGGAATCCAGATACTTGTTGTTCTCGCGGCAGTAATAAGTGAAGAAGTGTTCTACCAGCGGAGGAATGTCCTCCTTGCGGTCGCGCAGCGCGGGCAGCGCGATGTTGATGACGTTCAGGCGGTAATACAGATCTTCGCGGAACTTGCCATCCTTGACGAGTTGGTACAAATCCGCATTCGTGGCCGCTAAAATGCGAACGTCCACGCGAATCGGGTCCGTTGCGCCGACCGGCGTGAACTCCTTCTCCTGAATGACGCGCAGCAGCTTGATCTGCGTCTCGGCGCCGATGGTCCCGATCTCGTCGAAGAAGATGGTCCCGCGGTCCGCCACCTCGAAGTAGCCCTTCTTGGTCTGCACCGCGCTCGTGAACGCGCCTTTCACATGCCCGAACAGCGTGGACTCCAGCAGTTCCGGCGGCAAGCTGCCGCTGTTCACCGCGACGAACATCTGGTCCGCACGCGGCGAATTCGCGTGAATCGCCTTGGCGACGAGCTCCTTGCCCGTCCCGGTCTCCCCGGTGATCAGTATGGTCGACCGGCTGCTGGACACCTGGCCCACAAGGTCCAATAGCCGCACCATGCGCTCGCTCTTCCCGATGATGTTCGGAAAACTATACCGCTGCTTCAGCGCGCGCTTGAGATGCGTGTTCTCGCTCTCCAGGCGCCGCTTGGAGATCATGCGCTCGATCTCGATCAGCAGTTTCTCGTTGTCCCAGGGCTTGGAGAAATAATCGCTGGCGCCGTATTTGAGCGCCTGCACCGCCGCTTCCACGCTGCCGTAGGCCGTGATCATGAAGATGGGCGTCTCGCGATCGCGCACGCGCACTTCCTGCAGCACTTCCATGCCGGATTTGTCCGGCATCATCAGGTCCAGCAGCACCAGATCGTACGGATGCGACTCCATTTTCTGGAGCCCTTCCGTGGCATTCTGCGCCAGCTCGACGCTGAAGCCCTCGCTGGTCAGCAGCAGTTCCAGGCTTTCGCGGATGTCCGACTCGTCGTCGACCACCAGCACTTTGCCTCTGTTTTGTTGGTTCTCGAATTGTGGAGCGGTCATTGTCAGGCGGCGTTCACCGGCTGTTTCTTGACCGCCGCGACAGAAACCGGAAGTTCGATCCGGAATCGCGCGCCGCCGCTGGGCCGGTTGGACACCTCGATAGATCCATTATGCTCCTGAATGATCCCGTACGTCACCGAGAGTCCCAGCCCGGTGCCCTTGCGCGCCGCCTTGGTAGTAAAGAATGGATCGTAAATGCGATGCAGGTTTTCCGGCGCAATTCCCGGACCCGAATCCGCCACCTCGATGCGCACGCCGCCCACTTCGCTCCAGGTGCGCACATCCAGCGACCCGCCCGCGCCCATCGCATCGCGCGCATTGAGGAACAGGTTCAGGAAAACCTGCTGCAGTTTGCCCGCATTTCCGTGCACCTTCGGCAGATCTTCTTCGAGGTGCGCCGTCACCTGCACGCCGGCCTTCTGCAACTGGTGCTCCAGCAGCGAGAGCGTCTCCTGCACCACCCGATTGATCTGCACGTCCCCGAAAGTGGTGGTGGAAGTGCGCGAGAAGTTCAAGAGCGAATTGACAATCTCACTAGCCCGGAACGTCTGCTTGGCGATCTTGTCGAGAATCAGGCTCTTCTGCGAATCCTCGGCCACCTGCTTCGCCAGCATCTGCGCATATGTCGAGATCACTGCCAGCGGGGTATTCACTTCATGCGCCACGCCCGCGGCCAGCAATCCGATGCTGCTCAGCTTGTCCGCCTGCACCAGCCGCTGTTCCAGCTCTGCGCGGTCCGTGACATCGTCGAAGATCACCAGGCGCCCGATCTGCTCCTGGTCTTTCGAAATCAGCGGCGCAATCGCGATATTCAACGTAGCCTCGCGGAACTTCGCCGAATGCCCGTTGCCGTTTCCGTTCCCATTGCCATTGCCGTTCACCGCCGGTTTCAGCAGGAACTTGTAAATGTGATGAATGCCGGTCTCGCCGCGGACCCGGTTCAACTGCTCGCACAAATCGGCCGGAAACAGCTCGCTCAGAGGCCGCCCCAGCGCGCGATCCCGCGGCACTCCACTCAATTGTTCAATCTGCGAATTCCAGCTCTCCACGCGATCGTCCAGGTCTGCCGCCAGAATGCCGACGTTGATGGATTCGACGATGTTCTCGCTGAACTCCTTCAGGCGTTCGTACTGCTCCACCTTGCGCTGCAGGGAACGATACAGCCCCGCGTTTTCGATGGCGATTCCCACGTATCCCGCCAGCGTCATCAACAGTTCCACATCGACGCTCGAAAGGTAGTCGCCATCCTGCGTGCGGCTGACTCCCATGTACGCGATGGTGCGGCCGCGCACCGTGCACGGCAGGTAGTAGGTCAAGTCGAGATCCGCGATGGTGCGGCGAACGCTCTGCGGCCATGAGCGCGAAACAGCGTCCAACTGGTGCCGCGTGCGCTCGAAGAACAGGTAACCTTCCGGAAGCTGCCAATTGAGGAACGTGAGGTCGAGTTCGTCAAAATGCGCGGCCGACAGACGCGGATTCGGCCCCATCGCCTTCTTCAGCCGGAAACTGCCGCTGCCCGCCGGCTCGTCTTCCAGAAAGAATGCCAGGTGCCGGATGGAGAGAGTCTTCAGCAGCCGGTCGCCGGCCGAAGCGAGCATGGTGTCCAGATCCGTCTCCGCACTCAGCTCGCGCGCGAATTCGATCAGCGTGCGGCGATAGTCATAGCTCTCGCGATAGAAATACTTGTCAAGGCGCTCTTGAATCCAGTTGCGAATCGGCTGGAACAGGAACGACGCAATCAGCATCACGCTGATCAGCGACGTATCGCCCAACTCGCTGAAGTGTTTGTGAACCAAACTTCCGAGCGAAAAGACGACGCCGTAGAATGCTGCCAGGACGCACAGTGTCGCGAGCGTATACGCATAACCGCGGCGGAACAAAATGTCGACGTCCATCAGGCGGTAGCGGACAATCGCATAGGCCAGCGTCAACGGAATCAGCACCACGCTGACCACGCTCAGCTTTAAGTACTCTCCCGGCAGTGCGCCCATCGCATACGGAATAACGTACAGGAAAGCGAACGGGGCCATACCGCAGATTGTTCCGTTGCGCAGCCATTTGAGCTGCTGCCGGACCACCGTATCGTCTGCCCGCTTGTACTCCACGCTCAGCGCCACCGCTCCCACCAGGTACGGCAGGGTCGCCAGCGCCATCCACACGCGATCCAGGAACCAGCTCAACTCGCGCAGCGAGACGCCGGACTTCAGACTGCCCGACGCAAAGCCCACGTAGACCAGAAACACCAGCACCGACGGGATGTATAGCAGCCCGATCCGCACCGGAGTGCGAAAGCTTCGCAACGGCTCGGGAAAGGTCACACAGAAATGCAGGAACAGTGCGGGAGCCAGCAGCCCCGCGGCGACATTCCCGTAATAGATGATCTGGTCGAAGAGGTCCAGGTGCCCCGTGAAGTGGAATGTGAAGTAGATGAAAGAGGCCAGGCACAGCACGTAAAAGTGGAGCGCCTTTTGTGCACTGCCGCGCCGGAAGTAGACGAACAGGCCGATCACGAGATAGGCAAACCCGACCATGTACTCGTAAATGAGGGACCGGTCCGGCTGCGCTTCCCCGACCAGCACATTCGGCAGTTCCACCTGGATGCCCCGCCGCACCACCGTGTACGTAAGTTTGCTGATGTATGGCTGCATCGGCGCCAGGATTTTGGCGACGTCGATCGCTTTCTTGACGGCGACGTTGTTGATGGCCTTCAGAACATCGCCGCGGCGAACGAACGCCCGGTAGCCTTGGCTGTCCCGCGGGGCCTCCAGTGCCGTGACGCCGGCAGCCCGGTCTACCCAGATAATTCCGTCCTCATGCAGGCGAAATCGTTGGGTTTGCTGGTAATTGATAACGGCGGCCACACCTGCGGCTAGTGTCAGGATCGTCAAGATCGCTGTGGACAACTGGAACTTTAGTTCCTGAAACATGCTAAAGCCGCCCTGAAGCCTGGCGAGAGAAAATTCCTTCCGCCGTAAAAGGCACGTTTAATGCCGTGCCTGAACGCCCTTTATATTTCTAGACTACTCTATTTTTCTATCACTTACAAACGGATTGCGAGCAAACGCTCCGCATTTTGGGAGATTGCCACTATGCGGAAGTGAATTCGCCCGTCTATTCAACCAGAGCCGAACGGTTTCCGTCCCGGGCGATCCCCAAACGTCCACCTCGGGCAGATGACTTTCGGCTTTCGTAGTAATCATAGAACCAGACTGGGTGATTGTTTGTGAAGATGAAGTACAATAGGCAAGATGCGCTTTTGCGCTCTACCCGACCATGGCCATCGAGGCCTCACGAGGAATATGTTTAGAACGGTGATCGCGGCCGCTCTCTTTTCGGCACTACCAGTGATTGGCCTAGGGAATATCCCTAGCCAAGAGGCGCAAGAACAAAAGCAGCAACAGCAGCAACCGCCCGCCACGGACAAGAAGCCGGATTCTCCGGCGTCGCCCGTTTCCGTTTCACCGCTGATCCCGGTCGCTCCAGCCGGAGCCGCTGGACAGAACGATGCCGCGGACCCTTCGAAAACCGGGGGAACGCCGGCACATGCCGTCACCGGCGCCAAACCCGCGCCCGCCACCGGCGTGGACACTCACACCTACGACATCGGGGCTGAAGACGTACTGACCATTATTGTCTTCGAGGGCCAGCAGTTCAGCACCGCTAATCAAATGGTGCGCCCCGACGGCAAGATCACGCTGCCTCTCCTCGGCGAGTTCCAGGCCGCCGGCATCACCCCGGAAAAGCTCGAAACAGAAATCAGCGACCGTTTGCAGAAAGACTACATGAACGTTCCGCCTCATGTGAATGTCATCGTCAATCAGGTCAACAGCAAGCATTATTTTATCAATGGGGAAGTGAATCGTCCCGGACGCTTCAACCTGGTGGTTCCGACTACGGTGTCGCATGCTCTCACCGAGGCGGGCGGCTTCCGCGATTTTGCCAAGAAGACTAAAATTCGGATTCAACACGCTGACGGCACCACCAGCATGTTCAATTACAAAGAAGTCGAAAAAGGCAAGAATCTCAAGCAGGACATTTATCTCAAACCAGGTGACGCGATTTACGTGGATTAGGAATGCGTGCGGCGCACATGCGCGGCACAGTTTTTGCAAGGGAATGCAACATTTAGAGGGGATGGACGGCAGGAAATAGCATTATGGGTTCACCAATGAATTACGTGAGTGTGTCGCGGCGTCCACCAGACGTCGAAGACTATATTGAGATGCTCCGGCGATACCGGTCCTGGATTATCGGGCCGATGTTCGCCGGAATCGTCGTGTCTGTGGTTGTGGCTTTTCTGTGGCCTGACACCTACCGCTCCATGGCGGTGATGCGGATTACGCCGCAGCAGGTTTCCGAGCGCCTCGTGCCCAGCGAAGTCAGCCAGCAGATGGGCGAGCGTTTGCAGCAGATGGAGCAGGACATCCTCAGCCGCGGCAGCCTCAGCGAACTCATCATGCGTCCGTCGCTCGATCTTTATAAGAAAGAGCGGCAGGACCGTCCGGTCGAAGACATCATTCAGGACATGCGGAATAAGTACATCCGCATCAGCATTATGGAAACGCCGGGCACCACGCAGAGTGATAATAAGAAATTCGCGTCCGCCTTTCAGATCAGCTTCGACTACATCGATCGCTACAAGGCTCAAGCCGTCGTCCGCGAGCTCGTTACGAAGTTCACCGAATCCAACGTGGTTGTGCAGCGGAACCACGTGTTGCAAACGACGCAGTTCCTGGATGACGAGTTGAAGAACGCCCAGCAGCGCGTCAACGAAACCAGCGCCAAGCTCACGAAGTTCCGCCAGGAGAACCAGGGCCGCCTTCCCGAACAGGCGACTGCCAATGGCCAGATGGCCGCCAGCCTGCAGCAGCAGGCCGCAACCGTTTCCGAAGCGCTCAGCCGCGCCGTCAACTCCAAGATGATCCTGGAGACGCAGTTGCGCGGCCTGCAGGAAGACCTCGCATTCTATTCCACGCACACCGATGAGGCGCTCCTGCCGGGCGGAGGCATGTCCAGCCCCGCTTCCGTGAAGAACGCTCACCTTCTCGAAATCGAAAAGGACCTTTCCGCCGCCGAGAGTGAGCAATCCCAGTTGGCGAAGACCTGGAAGCCGACTCTTCCGCAGATGATCCAGCTCAAAGCGCGCATTGAGAACTTGCGGGCCCAAAAAGAAGCCGCCGAGAAGGACGATGCCGCGCAATTAGCTCAGGTACAGGCCCAGGCGGTTAGCACGACCCAGCCCGTCCGCGTCGTCAACCCCGCGGTGCAGGCGCACCTGCAGCAGATCAAGGATTCGATCGAGCTCGTCAAGACCAACATCGCTACCACGGCCGCCGAGATTACCGCGCGCACCAACCAGCAGACCGATCTCAATCGCAGGATTTCCGATTATCAGGTTCGCATCGAAGCCAGCCCTTTGAACGAACAGGCGTATGCCCAGCTTGTCGGCGATTTCAATCTGGCCAAGCAGCAGTATGACGACACCATGAAGCGGCACGAAATGGCAGATACCGCCGCCAATCTCGACGAGCACAAAGCCGGTGAAAACCTGGAAGTGCTAGACCCCGCTTCGCTTCCCGAAGACTCCATCGAACCCAAGCGGCCGATGTGGGTTGCCGTGGGCACCGCCGTCGGCCTGATGGTGGGTATCATGCTCGCCGGCGCCAAGGAAATGAAGAACACCTCCTTGAAGAACCTCAAGGACGTTCGAGCTTATACCAACCTGCCCGTTCTCAGCAGCATTCCGCTGCTGGAAAACGCCCTGTTGGTGCGCCGCAAGCGGCGGCTGTTCTGGCTGGCGTGGTCCAGCGCCTTCATCATCGGTTCCATCGCGATGAGTGGGGCAATGTATTATCACTTTTTCGGCAAGAGCTAACGGAGAGATCATGAGCCGAGTACACGATGCCCTGCGCCGGGCGGAAGGCGCGCTGCCGAACGATGCACCAGTCATCACGCCGGTCCCGGAGCCTGAAGAACAGTTCGCAGCCGCGGAAACTCTTCCGCAGCGTCCGTCTGAATACATCACTGCCGCCGCGGCAGCCGCGGCCATCGCCGCACCGCCCACCCGGCTGAATATCCATCCAGCGCTTCTGAGCGAAGTTGCCGTAGTGCCGTTCCAACCCGCGCCCGAATCGCACCTGCTGGATCTCAACAACTCGCACGAAACGCCTGCCGAAGAGTTCCGGACGCTTCGTACTCGCTTGAACCACCTGCAGACCCTGCAGCCACTGCACACGGTGGTGGTCACCAGCCCGTCGCCGGCCGAAGGCAAGACGTTCACGGCCGTCAATCTTGCTCTCGCGCAGGCGCACCTCACCGAAAGTTCGGTGCTGCTCGGCGATTTCGATCTTCGCCGCCCCATCGTTCATAACCTGTTCCAGGTGAATCGCGCGCCCGGCCTCAGCGACTATCTCACCGGTCAGTGCTCCTTTGCCGAAGCTCTCCGCCACATCGAAGGCATGAACCTGTATCTTCTGCCCGCCGGCTCGCCGGTGAAGAACCCGCTCGAACTCCTGAACATGCGCACGGCCAAGATGCTGTTCGAAGAGCTGCCGCGCACTTTCAATTGGGCGATCTTCGATACGCCGCCGCTGCTCTTCTCGGCGGACGCAAACCTGCTCGCCACCATGGCCGACGGCACCGTGCTGGTAGTGAAGATCGGCTCGACGACGTTCGACAACGTGACTCGCGCAATGCAATCGCTGTGCGAAAACAACGTATTGGGAATCGTCGCCAACGGAGCACGCGCTTCCGAGCTTTACAGCAAGTACACCTACTACTATTCGAAATCCGAGTAGCGTATCCTGGGTGGGAGGCCGCCTACATGAAAGTACCGCTCTCCCGCCTCGCTCACACTCGCTCCGGCGACAAAGGCGACACCTGCAACATCGGAGTCATCGCTTACCGCGCGGAGGACTATCCGGTGCTGGTTCACGAAGTCACTGCCGAACGGGTGAAACAGCATTTCGGTCACCTCGTGGAAGGTGACGTGGTCCGCTATGAGCTTCCCAACCTCGATGCGTTGAACTTCCTGCTGCATGGAGCTCTGGGCGGCGGTGGCACCGTCTCGCTGCGTACCGATGCTCAAGGCAAGACCTTCGGAGCGGCCCTCCTCTCGCTGGAGATCGAACTGTGAGCGACGCTCTACAAATCGAAACCCGCGGACGTATCCTGTGGCTGACGCTAAACCGTCCGGAGAAGCGCAACGCGCTGAACAGCGACCTCTGCCGCGTTCTTGTCGACACCATCGGCCGCGCCGATCGCGATCCTCAGGTGGGCGCCATCGTGCTCGCCGCGAACGGACCCGCCTACTGCGCGGGCATGGATCTCGATGAAATCGCGCATCTCGCCCCTGGCGCCCTGAGCACCGTGCACGAGCAGCTATTTACGTTGATCGACCGTTTGGGAACGCCGCTCATCGCCGCCGTCGCCGGACCCGCGCTCGGCGGAGGCTTGGGGTTGGCCGCCAACTGCCACATCGTGGTGGCTTCCGAAGGGGCGCGCTTCGGCCTGACGGAGATCAAGCTGGGACTCTGGCCGTTTCTCGTGTTCCGGGCCGTGGAAGGCGCTCTCGGCGAACGCCGTGCGGTAGCGCTCGCACTGACGGGCCGCATCGTGGCAGCGCAGGAAGCGCGCGACCTCACACTGGTCCAGGAAATCCATCCCGAGCCGGAAAAGCGCGCCATGGAGATTGCCACGGAGCTCGCGAACTACAGTCCTTCGGCGATCCGCAGCGGGCTCGGCTTCGTTCAGGAAGTGCGCGGCAAGAATTGGGACGTAGCCGGCCTGATCGCCCGCCGCGTCCGCGAAGAGCTCTTCCAAAGTCCGGACTTCCAGGAGGGCATCCGCGCCTTCCGCGAGAAACGTCAGCCGCAATGGCCGTCAGTGCGCCAGACCAACGATTACCCCGGAGAGAAGACATAGGGCACGCTTTTAGGCCGTGCCGGGGTTCTGAAGAAATCCGGGCTGCTGTTCTCGTCGCGCTCCATACGCCTTCCGATACACCTTTTACCGCTTCCTTACGGCTTGTGAAAATCCGGCTGTTGTTCTCGTCGCGCTTCATTCGCCTTTCGATACACCTTTTACCGCTTCCTTACGGTCGCGGCTCCGTTAGCGGAATCAACTACATACGGAGCCGTGACCGTTAGGGAGCGGTAAAAGGTGCCGGGGATTTTTTCACTCCCGTCAGGTCGCGCGGGGCGCGACTGCAACAGGACGGAGTCCTCTCCCCACTTTATTGCGGGGCTTTCGGCAAGCTCAGCAGGTTGGCGAGCAGTTGATACGCGCCGTCTGTGCCGGCCGGCAGTTGCCGCCAGAGACCCAGGCCGAGGTAGATCCAGCGGCCTTTGCCGATGCGGCCTTCCACCATTGACCCAAGTTTCTCGCCCGGATTGTCCTTGAACGAATCGGTCATCGCGACCAGGTCCGTGTACTTCTTGTCCTTCTCGCCCAGGAAATACAGCCCGCGCTCCTGCACCCAACCCGCCCACGTTTTTTCGCCGATCTTATTCGGAAAGTTGAACACCGGATGCGACGGCACGAGCACCTTCACCGGGACCGTTTCGTCGCTTACGCGGTTTCCGCTGACCTTCGCCGGGAACGGGCCGTACTCCGCCTGGTTAAACTCCATCTTGTTGTACTGCACGATGACCGTGCCGCCGCGCTGCACATAATCCAGCAGACGCCGGTTGTACGCCCGCAGGTCCGCGCGCCGTTCGTACGCCCGGACGCCGGTGACGATGATGTCGTGCTTGGAAAGATCTCCCCACGCCAACTCATCCGTGTCGATGAACGACACCTTGGCGCCGAGTTGCTGGATTGCCTCCGGCACCTGATCGCCAACGCCTACGATATAGCCGACGTTGATATTCGGGGTGACCTTCACGTCCACCACCTTGAGCGTGGCTTCCGCCGGCTTGATCACCTGGCGGCGTTGAATGTGCGGATATTCGATCTCCTGATACCCGTTCGCGAACTGCTGCGACCCGGTTGCGGCCGATGTGACGATGGCCTTGAGCTTGTATTCGCCGATTTTCGCCCCGGCGGGAGCGGCAACCTGAAAGCGCGCCGAGAGCGATTCGTCCTCGTGTCCGAAACTGATAGGCACATTCGCGGGTGTGGCCTTCCAACCGGACGGAAGCTCCAGCGCCACGCTGACTTGAGCCGCGCCCTTGGTTCCATTGGTGACCGTAACGTGGATCTCACGCTGCGCGGGTTTCGCCGCCGCGCTCGATACCGGAATCACATCCAGCCCCGGCGTGACACGCACCGAAAACGCGGGCACCACATTGAGCTCCATTCGCTTGTCGCCGAAGTAGACATCCTTCACGTAGCGGTATTGCACGGGAACATCGTGCGTCACCTCGGCGCTCCCCGCTTTGATATGAAAGGTCACGTGGAAAGGCGTCGGCGCAAAGGGCAGTCCGAAAGGCACGGACGGATCGAAAATATTGATCGCCTGATTCTGCGGATGTTTCCAGTAATTATCGTGGAAATACGGCGTCGTGAGCTTCGCGTCGGCCGGAATTTTGGCCTCGAGCGCGCAGGTGAAATTGCCGTCCTTCTTAACGGTCTCGGCCTTGCACGTGTTCGCGCCATCGAAACCCGCAACATCAACGCTGCTCACGGTGACCTCGGAAGCGCCTCGATTGACGCCCACCAGAGACACCTTTATGGGCTGCCCGGCGATCACGAGACCGTCATCGGCCACTGCATCGAAGGTCAGTCCATGCGCGGCGAGCACGGCATCCTGGTAATCGCGCTCTTTTAAGCCCAGGCGGTAATCGACTTCGTACCTGGCATTTGCACTGAGACCCATCGAGGGCAATTCCGCGCGCAACGCACGCACCGCCGCAAGACCGGCTTCCACTGGACCGGCGGTTGCGCCATCGTCTCCGGAGGCGAATGCGGCTTGCGCGCGCTTACCCTCCGATAGAATCGCCGCCAGGCCGCTGGTGAGCGGCTGCGGAGGGGTCGGGCCGGCATACTGGGCGATGGAGAGCAAACTGGTGTCGATGCCGTCGAAGAGCGATTGCTCATCCTTTCCCATCTCTCCCGCGATGGTTGTATCCATCAACTGGTAACCGCCGGGACCGAAGCCGCGGCCTCCGCGTCCGCCCGTAATTCCCGGCAGCGGCGGCAGCCCCCCAGTGCCCTGGCACTTGTGGTAGCTGCGAGCGTCGGCGCCGATTTCGGAGTAAGTGCGCCCCAGCAGCGGATCGTAAGCCGCTGTGTTGACGGGCGTCGTCTTCACCGGCGGAGTGGCAGGGCGCGGAGGCGGCGCGGCTTCCGCTCCGCCACGGCCGCCGCGGCCACCGCCAGGGCCCCCGAATCCCGCGGCAAAGTACAGCTTTTTCGCCTGCCAGGGACGCAGCCCCTCTTCGAACTGCTCGCGATACTTGTCGGGGTCGCCCGCCGCGCGGAAGGACTCGCGGACCAGCAGCGTAGTCGCCTCGTGCGCCCGATCGCCGCCCCGGCCTTGAATGTTCATGGTGACGATGACGTCAGGGCGGATCGTGCGAATGAGCCGCACATAATCGCCGACAATGGATTCGCGCCCCCACTTATCGATGACTTCCTGGGGATCGAACGAGTAGCCGTAATCGATGGCTCGCGTGAAATACTGCTCCGCGCCGTCGATGCGGTGGGCCGACAGCAATTCGCTGGTGCGCAGCACCGCGATATCGCTGAACAATTCAGGCCCGATTTCGTTCTGGCCGCCATCGCCGCGATTGTTCTGCACATCCACGGAGCGCAAGCCCATGCCGTAGCCGAAGTACGCGAGCATGGCGTTGGTCTCGTCATCCGGATGCGCGGGCGCCTGCATAAATGTGCCCGATACCGTAAGTTTTCTCAGCAGCAGCCCGAGTTTAACGTGGCCGCTATCCTGCGCCACGATCGGAAATGCCATGCGGGTTTGCGCGAGCACGAAGCTCCCCATCAACACCGTGGCACTACCGGCGGCAATCAGGAAATGGCGTCTCATGAATTAGGTTCTCCTCCCAACATTGTCCGGTATTATATTCCATCACAATCGGGTACCCCGGCGCGGCACTTTACGAGTGGCCCAGCACCGGGTGGCAGCGATAGGGTTCGGCCAGCGAGTGCAGTTCCGCGTCGTCAAGTTTCAGGTCGAGCGCTTTGACCGCATCTTCCAGGTGCGGCATCTTGCTCGCTCCGACAATGGGCGCCGTGACTCCCGGCTGGTGCAGCAGCCACGCCAGCGCGATCTGCGCGTTGGAAACTCCGCGTGCTTTAGCCACTTGCGTGATGCGCTCCACCACGTCGTAGTCGGATTGCTGGAAATAGAGACTCTGCGCGTACTCGTCGGTTTTTCCGCGCGTCGTGTCCTTGCGGTTGCCCATCACGAAGCCGCGCGCCATCGGACTCCACGGGATCACAGCGATTCCCTCGTCGCGGCACAGCGGCATCATCTCGCGTTCTTCTTCGCGGTAGATGATGTTGTAGTGGTTCTGCATGGAAACGAAGCGCGATGCGCCGAGCGCATCGGCCAGGTACAACATTTTCGCGAACTGCCACGCGTACATCGATGACGCCCCGACGTAGAGGGCTTTGCCCTGCTTCACCACGTCGTCGAGGGCTTCCACAATCTCGTCCATTTCGGTCTCGCGATCGAGGCGGTGGATCTGGTAAAGGTCGACGTAATCCGTGCCGAGGCGGCGAAGGCTATCGTCAATGGCGTGCCGTATGTGTTTGCGGGAGAGGCCGCGGTGGTTGGGATCGTCCCCCATCGGACTGTGGACTTTCGTGGCGAGGACGATCTTGTCGCGGCTGCCGAAGTCGCGGAGCGCACGCCCGAGAATCTCCTCGCTCACACCCTGTGAATAGACATCTGCCGTGTCGAAGAAATTGATGCCGAGTTCCAGGGCTCGCTGAATGAAGGGACGGCTTTCGTCTTCTTCCAGCACCCACTCGCGCCATTTCTTGGAGCCATAGGTCATTGCGCCGAGGCAAAGGCGCGACACTTTCACGCCGGTGGAACCGAGCCGAACATATTGCATATTCGCTATCATACGTACTTAACGGAGAACCAATGAAAGCATTCTCTTTGCTGCTGACGATTGCCGCGTGTGCCTTGGCACAAACCCCTTCCGCACCGGCCGGCGCCGCCGCTCCCGGAGCCCCCCTGAAAGACGGCCTCTACGCCGTGTTCAATACATCGATGGGGACCATCACCGCGGAGTTATTCGAAAAGGAAACGCCCGCCACGGTGGCGAATTTCGTCGGGCTGGCGAAGGGCACGAAGGCGTGGAGAGACCCCAAGACCAAGGCACTGGTACACAAGCCGTTGTACAACAACATCACCTTCCACCGGATCATGATGGACACGATGATCCAGGCCGGCGACCCCACCGGCAAAGGCGACCACGACTGCGGCGTGCATGTAAAAGACGAGATCCGCCCCGACCTGAAGTTCGATAAACCGGGGCGGCTGGCGATGGCCAACACCGGCGAGAAGAATTCCGCCGGCTGCCAGTTCTTCATCACGCAGGCGCCGACCGCTGCGCCCTGGGATGGCAATTACACCATCTTCGGCCAGGTGGTGGAGGGTCAGGACGTGGTGAAGGCGATATCGCGCGTTCCGGTTACCATGGGCGACCGCACGCGGCCGAAGGATCCGCAGCCAAAGTTGATCAGCGTCACGATTAAGCGAGTGGGTCCGGAGCCAGCCAAGGCAGCGCCCGCGGGCGCTAAGAAATCGGCTCCGAAGACCGCGCCCGCAACCAAGAAATAACGCCGATGCGGTCCGCTGTTCTGACGGTGCTGTTAGCCTCGGCGGCGATTGCCCAGGAGCCGCCTGCACTGCCCAAGGGCCTTTACGCCGTCTTCAACACGTCCGAAGGCGTGATCACCGCTCAGTTGTACGAGAAGGACGTTCCTCTGGCAGTGGCGAACTTCGTCGCGCTGGCGCAGGGCACCAAGCCGTGGCGCAATGCAAAAGGCCAGATGGTGCGCGGACCTCTCTACGACGGTGTCACGTTCCATCGCGTGATTCGCGGCGAGATGATTCAGGCGGGCGACCCTACCGGAACAGGTTCGCACAATTGCGGAGTCACGCTGCGCGACGAGTTCCTTCCCGGGCTTCGCTTCGACCGTTCGGGACGCCTCGCCGTCGCCAATACAGGAGAGCCCGATTCCGGCGGATGCCAGTTCTTCATCACCGTGGACGCCGTGCGCCGTTGGGATATGAAGTACTCCATCTTCGGGCAGGTGGTCCGCGGGATGGACGTGGTCGAGCGAATCAATCGATTGCCCGGCCATGATGACAAGCCGGTCACGCCCGCGAAAATCCTGAGCGTGACCATTCAGCGAGTGGGCCCGGAGCCCGCAAAAAAGAAAAAGTAGCGGCCCGTGCGTACCGGTCAGCTGGCCAGTTGACGCAGGACGTACGGCAAAATGCCGCCGCTTCGGTAATACTCCACCTCCTGCGGAGTATCGACGCGGACATCCACTTTGAACGTCTTCTCGGAGCCGTCCTCCGCAACCGCGCGCACGGTTGCCTTTCGGGCTCCGCCGTTGAGCGAGTCGCGGACGCCCTCGACGTGAAAGCGCTCCTTGCCGGTGAGGCCGAGGCATGCCGCGTTCTGCCCGGTCTCGAACTGTAGCGGCAAGACTCCCATGCCCACAAGGTTCGTTCGATGGATGCGTTCGAAGCTCTCCGCGATCACCGCTTTTACGCCGAGAAGCATCACACCCTTCGCCGCCCAATCGCGCGAGGACCCTGAGCCATACTCTTTGCCTGCAAGGATCATCAACGGAACGCCGGCAGCCTGATACTTCATGGAGGCATCGTAGATGAACATCTGCTCGCCATCGGGAATATGGACGGTGTAGGCGCCTTCGGTGCCGGGCGCAAGTTGATTGCGGAGGCGGATGTTTGCCAGAGTGCCGCGCACCATCACTTCATGGTTGCCGCGCCGCGCGCCGTAAGAGTTGAAATCCTTCGGCTCAACGCCCTGCGCGATGAGGTACTTGCCCGCGGGGCTGTCCTTCGGAATATTGCCCGCGGGAGAGATGTGATCCGTGGTGACGGAATCGCCGAGCATGGCGAGCACACGCATGCCGGTGAGATCCGTGACGCTGGTCTCCGGATCGACCAGCTTGTCGAAGTACGGCGGCTTCTTGATGTAAGTGGAGTCGTTGTCCCACTGGAAGGTGCCGCCGGCCGGCACGGGCATGGTCTGCCAGTTGGAATCGCCGTCGAAGGCGTGTGCGTATTCATTCTCGAACATGCTTTTATCGACAGCCATGCGGACGGTGCTGCGCACTTCCTCATTGCTGGGCCAGATATCGCGGAGATATACCGGCGTGCCGGATGGATCGCTGCCGAGCGGTTCGTTGGCGAGGTCGATATCCATGGTTCCGGCAAGCGCATACGCCACCACCAGCGGCGGCGAGGCGAGATAGTTCGCCTTCACCTGCGAGTTGATGCGGCCTTCGAAATTGCGGTTGCCGCTCAGCACGGCGGCGACGACAAGATTCTCCTTGGTGACGCCCTCGCTGACCGGTTCGGGCAGCGGTCCACTGTTCCCGATGCATGTGGTGCAGCCGAAGCCCACCAGGTGGAAATTAAGGCGCTCCAGCGATTCGAGCAAGCCGGCCTGGCGATAATAATCCATCACCACCTTCGACCCCGGCGCAAGGCTGGTTTTCACCCACGGCTTGACCCTCAGTCCGCGATCAACGGCCTTTTTTGCCAGCAGTCCGGCGGCAAGCATCACCGACGGATTGGAGGTGTTGGTGCAGCTCGTGATGGCGGCGATTACGACGGCGCCGTTTTCAATCGTAGTGGTCTGGCCATCGATCTCGACGGTGGCAGACTTCTTCGGCCCGGGAAATGCCGTCTGAAAATTGTTGCGGACGTCGGGCAGTTCCACGCGATCCTGCGGGCGCTTCGGCCCCGCCATGGAAGGCTTCACTTCGGCGAGATCGAGTTCGAGGGTATCGGCATACTGCGGATCGGGTGTCTGATCGGTCCGGAAGAGGCCCTGCTCCTTGGTGTAGGCCTCCACGAGCGCAACCAGGTCGTCCGGACGATTGCTGAAGCGGAGGTACGCCAGCGTCTCGTCATCCACCGGGAAGAAGCCCATTGTCGCGCCGTACTCGGGCGCCATGTTGGCGACGGTGGCTCGATCGGCGAGGCTCAGCGCGCTTAGGCCGGCGCCATAGAATTCGACGAATTTTCCGACCACGCCTTTGCGGCGCAGAATCTGCGTGATGGTGAGTACCAGGTCCGTGGCGGTGCACCCTTCGCGCAGTTTGCCGTGAAGCTTAAAGCCGACGACGGGGGGCAACAGCATGGAGATGGGCTGACCGAGCATGCATGCCTCTGCCTCAATACCGCCCACGCCCCAACCGAGCACGCCAAGTCCGTTGATCATCGTGGTGTGAGAATCGGTGCCGACGAGTGAATCGGGATAGGCCATTCCGTCAGCGCGGAAAACAACTTGGGCCAGATACTCCAGATTGACCTGGTGAACGATGCCGGTGTCAGGTGGAACCACGCGGAAGTTGCGGAATGCCGTCTGGCCCCAGCGGAGCAGCATGTAGCGCTCGCGGTTGCGCTGGAATTCGAGCAGCGCATTGATATCGAAGGCATCGCTGGCGCCGAAGCGATCGACTTGCACGGAATGGTCGATAACGAGGTCGGCGGGCATGAGCGGATTGGCGCGGCTCGGGTCGGCGCCCATCGCGGCGAGAGCGTCGCGCATGGCGGCGAGGTCCACCACACAGGGCACGCCGGTGAAGTCCTGGAGCAGCACGCGCGCGGGCATGAAGCTGATTTCCTTGCCGCCAGGTGTATCGAGGCCGCGAGCGACGTAATCGATATCGGCTTCCGTGACGCGCTTGCCGTCTTCGCAGCGGAGAAGATTTTCCAGGAGGATTTTGGTGGAAAAGGGGAGACGCGAAACGTTCGCCGCGCCTCTTTGCTCCAGCGTGGCAAGCCGGAAGTAGTCGTAGTCGGTAGAGCCTACGCGCAGCTTCGCCGCCGCGCCGAAACTATTTTTTTTCATTAGTTTAATTATGCCTTAAAGTTCGAATGGTGCGATTTCACGGCACGTGCCAACAGGAATCTTTCCTATTGGGGCGAGCGCAGCTCGCCCGCACCGTGTACTTACCAATCCATCGCCAGACGCACCAAAGTTCTGACAGGCACTCCCGTCGGACCTTTCGCTGCGAAGGGTTTCGCGTCGTCGAGCCATGCCGTCCCGGCAATGTCGAGATGGACCCACGGGGTGTCTTCGGCGAATTCCTTGAGGAACATCGCGGCAGTGATCGCGCCTCCCCATCGACCGCCCACGTTGGCGACGTCGGCGAACGGTGTCTTGAGGTAGTCGCGATAATCATCGTCCATGGGCATCGCCCACATGCGCTCGCCCTCCGCATCCGCTGCAGCCAATACCCGATCTCGTAGCGCGTCGTTGTTCGCGAACAATCCGACACGCAGATGCCCGAGCGCTACCACGACCGCTCCGGTCAGCGTGGCGGCGTCCACCATGTGCGTGCAGCCTTGTTTTCGCGCATACGCCATAGCATCGGCGAGGATCAGGCGGCCTTCCGCATCGGTGTTTATCACTTCGATGGTCTTGCCGCTCATGGCGGTCACGATGTCGCCCGGCCGCTGCGCGCGGCTGCCCGGCATGTTCTCCACGCACGGCACAAAAGCCGTCACGGGAATCGCGGGTTTCAGTTGCGCGATCGCGCGCATCGCTCCCAGCATGGCGGCGCCGCCTCCCATGTCGTACTTCATTTTCTCCATGCCGTCGGCAGGCTTGATGGAGATGCCGCCGGTGTCGAAAGTGACGCCTTTGCCCACCAGAGCCAGGTGTACACTGCCATCCTGTGAGCCCTGAGACCGGTAGCGGATCACGATCAGAACGGGAGGCTCGGCACTCCCTTGCGCGACTCCGAGAAGCGACCCCATGCCGAGCTTCGCCATAGCGTCGCGGTCGAGGATTTCGCATTCCAGGCCGAATTCGCCGGCCATTTGCCGCGCGGCATCCGCCATCTTGAGCGGAGTCAGGAGGTTGGCGGGCTCATTGACCAGGTCGCGCGTGAAGTTCTGCGCCTCGGCGAGAATTCGGCCCCGCTGAACCCCCTCTTCGATCCCCGACGCGCCTTGCCCCGCGACCACCGCAAGTGCCTCAACCGGCTTTTTGTCATTCCCGGATTTGTGACGATCCGGCTCGTAATTGCCCAGGATGGCTCCTTCGACGGCGGCGGAAGCGTATTCAGACGAACCACACTGGCCCTCCAGGGCAACAGCGATCCGCCGCACGGACTTCGAGCGGAGCTGCCGAACCGCGGCCGCAATCGCTTTCCGTAGGTCCGCATTTGTAAACTTTTCCGGCTTTCCAACGCCGGCGAGCAAAATGCGCTTGGCCGCGACGCCCGGCGCATGGTGCAAGAGGGTGAGCTCCATCGGCTTTCCCGACACCTCACCCTGCGCAATCAGAGCGGCAGCGCCGAACCGCTCCTCCGGGCGACCCTCAAAAACAGGCAGTATGAGGGCATCTGTCTCGAGTTGTTCGAGAGGTTGCTGTGCAATCGTAATATCCATCAGTATCGATTCTGACGCCCTTGAGGCCAGACTGCCAAGGTCCAATTTGCCGGGATTCTCAACAATTCCATTTATGGAATTCTGGGGATTCCCCGGTACCGGGCCGCCCTATGGCCATCTCGTTGCATTTACAAGCTCGATGGACGCCTGTATGATAGACTCGTACCAGATATCCATGGGTGCGGAAGTTTCCAAAAGCTGTAACGACGGAGCTACCGCGAGCGTCCAATAATCGAAGACAGCGGCTCCTCATGTGAGCTGGTGGATAAAAATGGCTGATCAGTCGCAACCCAACAACCCGTTTCCAAATGCGGATGACCATCTTTCCCGTCTTTTCAACGAAGACGTCGAAGCGCCGTGGTATCGTTCGCTGTTCGCCAACATCAAAGAGATCATCAATCCGCCGAAGCTTCCGCCCCTGGAACTGACTTCGAAGCCGGTCGCCGTGAAAGACATCTGGGGCCTGTACGGGCGCCAGAAGAAGTCGTTCATGATGTCCACCGGTTTCCAACTCGGGGTTGTGGCGCTGCTGTTCACGGTGTTGTCGAGCCATACGGTGCGGGATCAGATCAAGAAGACGGTCACGATCATCATGCCCGCCGATCTTGCTCCTCCGCCTGTAGCGCCGGCCAAAAAGCAAACGATGCAGGGCGGCGGTGGCGGTGGCGATCGGTCGCTGCTGGCCGCTAGCAAAGGCAAGCTGCCGAAAGCTGCGGTTCGCCAGTTCGTGCCGCCTTCCGCGGTGGTCAACAATACGGCGCCGAAGTTGTCGATGGATCCTTCGATTCTGGCCGATCCGAACGTTCCTCTGCCGAACATCAACATGCCGAATTATGGCGACCCGCTCGGCAAGATCGGGCCACCTTCGAACGGCACGGGTTCGGGCGGCGGCATCGGTTCGGGTAAGGGCGGCGGCGTCGGCTCCGGTTCGGGCGGCGGCGTTGGACCTGGTGAAGGCGGTGGATTCGGCGGCGGCGTGTACAAGGTGGGCGGCGGCGTGAGCGCTCCGACTCTCCTGTTCAAGAAAGAGCCCGAATACTCCGAAGAAGCTCGGAAGGCCAAATATCAGGGCACTGTAACGCTGTACGTGGAAGTCGGCGTGGACGGCAAGGCGACGAACATCAAGGTGCTGCACAGCCTCGGTCTGGGTCTGGATGAAAAGGCCATCGAAGCAGTAAAGCAGTGGAAATTCAAGCCCGGCATGAAAGACGGAAAGCCGGTGCCTGTGGCCGCTAGCATCGAAGTCAATTTCAGGTTGCTATAGAGGCGAAGAATTATCGGACGCAGATTAACGCCGATAACGCAATTCAACGAGGCGGCTCCTTCGGGGGCCGCCTCTTTTGTTTTTATCCGCGTTGATCTGCGTTCATCAGCGTCCCGATTGCGTCTTCCCGGAAATGCTCCGAGGAGTAGATTCCGGAGTTGTGGCCGTCGCTCCAGTTGATTCGGATCGCGTAGTTCCCTACCGGCTCGACGCTCAGCATCTCGAGCACGGCTCCTTCGGGGGCCGCATCTTTTGTCTATCCGCGTTGATCTGCGTTCATCAGCGTCCGGATTGCGCGCCCCGGCATTCCGCGCACGGGCAGATTTCCCGGAAGTGTTCCCAGGAGTAGATTCCGCTGTTGTGCCCGTCACTCCAGTTGATTCGGATCGCGTAGTTCCCTACCGGCTCGACGCTCAGCATCTTGAGCACGGGCTTGTACATCTGGAACGGATTGGCGGATTCCGGTTCGCGCGGCGGCGTTCCGTGAGCCCCCGTGCAGCTTGCGCAGGGGCATTTGTCGCGCAGGTACGTCAACCCGTACTCGCTGCGATGGCCGTCCTTCCAATCGATACCGATCCCCTTGCTCTTGGAGATCGCGATGTGTTCCGGGTCGGTTGCTGGAGTTGCTGGACTCATGTTCAGTTGAAGAGGCGCTCGACGTCGCGCACGCCGGAGATACGGCGCATCGCCGCGACGAGTTTCTCCAGTTGCTTTTTATCGCGGACGTCAACAGTCATTTCCACGATGCCGCCTGCCTGGTCGACTTCCGTCTTCGCTTCCAGGCTGCGGATATTCGTATTCTCGTCGGAGAAGATGCTGGTGAGCTGATTGAGCATACCCGGCCGGTCGTCGGTATGCACCACGATGCGCACCGGGAAGGCGTCGGCTGCGGCGCGCGCCCACTCCACTTCGATCTTGCGCTCCACGTCGTACATCAGATTCTGCACATTGGGGCACATCTTGGAGTGCACCGCCACTCCCTTGCCTCGCGTCACGTAGCCGACGATGGCCTCGCCTTTGATGGGATTGCAGCACTTCGCACGATACACCAGCAGGTCATCGACGCCGACTACGCGAATGACCGCATCTGCATCCGCCGGCCTGCCGGGAACCGTCTGCGGACCGGGCGCGGGAGGCGCGATGGCGCGGCCTTCGGGCTCATCCTTCACCTGGTCCGGCGCGACTTTGCAGAGCACCTGGCGAGCGGAGTATTTGCCGTAGCCCAGGGCCGCGTACAGGTCTTCCATCTTGCTGAACCCGTACTCGCCGGCCACATTCTCGAGTTCGGCGCGGCCGATTTTGCCGATCTGCACCCCCAGGCGGCGCGCCTCTTTCTCCAGATACTTCTCGCCGATCTCGATGGCCTTCGCACGCTCGCTTGCGTTGATGACGTGCTTGATTTTGTTGCGCGCGCGCGTGGTCTTGACGAACGCCAGCCAGTCCTTGCTCGGCTGGTGCCCGGGCTGCGTCATGATCTCGACGATGTCGCCATTGCGCAGCGACGACCGCAGAGGCACGATTCGGCCGTTTACTTTCGCGCCGACACACGTGGCCCCCACGTCCGAGTGAATGGCGTACGCGAAATCGATCGGCGTGGCGTCGCGCGGAAGGACGATGACCTTGCCGCGAGGCGTGAAGGTGTAGGCCTCTTCCGGATAGAGGTCCACTTTGAGAGTGGACATAAATTCGCCGGGGTCCTGCACGTCGCGCTGCCACTCGACCAGATGCCGCAGCCAGACGATGCGCTGATCGTCGGCGGCTGGTCCCTTGCGGCCCTCCTTATACTTCCAGTGCGCGGCGATGCCCTCTTCGGCGATGCGGTGCATCTCCTCGGTCCGGATCTGCACTTCGAACGTCTGGCCGTGCGGGCCTACGACGCTGGTGTGCAGGGATTGATAGAGATTCGGACGCGGAATCGCGATAAAGTCTTTGATGCGTCCCGGAATCGGGCGCCACTTGTTGTGGATGACGCCAAGGGCCGCGTAGCAGTTCTTGACCGAATCCGTGATGATGCGGAGCGCCATCAGATCGTAAACCTGATCGACTGTGATCTTCTGCCGGCGCAGTTTCTGGAAAACGGAGTAAGGACGCTTCACGCGGCCATCGATGCGCGCCGGAATGCCTTCGCGCCGCAACTCGGCTTCGACGGTCTGGCGCACTTCTTCGAGAAACTCTTCGTTGGAATGCCGCTGCGATTCGATCTTGCCCATGATCTCTTCATAGGCATCGGGCTCGAGGTGTTGAAACGCGAGGTCTTCAAGCTCGCCACGGATTTTGCCCATACCCAGGCGGTGGGCAATGGGCGCGTAGATCTCTATGGTCTCGCGGGCAATCCGTTCGCGCCGTTCGGGGCTGAGGTAGCCGAGCGTGCGCATGTTGTGGATGCGGTCGGCAAGCTTGACCATGATGACGCGGATATCTTCCACCATGGCGAGCAGCATTTTGCGGAAGCTTTCCGCCTGCCGCTCTTCAGCGTTGAAAAAATCGAGCTTGGTCAGCTTGGTGACGCCATCGACGCAGCGCGCCACTTCTTCACCGAATTCTTTGCGGACCTGGTCGACGGTTACGCTGGTGTCCTCGACGACGTCGTGGAGGAGTCCGGTTTCCATGGCGACGACGTCCATGCGCATGCCGGCGAGGATGTGCGCAACCATGACCGGATGCACCATATAGGGTTCGCCGGAACTGCGGGCCTGACCCTCGTGGTATTTGCTGGCGAAGGTGAACGCTTTGCGTAAGACGGTGAGGTCGTCTTTCGGGCGGTACTCGTGGATTTTGTCTTCGAGCTCGCGGTAGAGCTGCTCAACCGGGTCTGGCGGTTGTACGGGCTGAGATTCGGAAAGGCTTACCGACTCGGAGGGCACTCTACTTCGATTGTAGCGAACATTCAACGCAGAGACGCAGAGGGCGCAGAGACAACGCAGAGAACTCTATGTTTCTCTGCGAAATCTCTGCGCCCTCTGCGTCTCTGCGGTGAGGTAGTTTTACTTCGCGTTCGGGTCCGCGACGATACCGCCGCCGGTGGACTTCTCTTTGCGCTCGGCTTTGATCTTCTTCGTTGCCAGCGCCTTTTGCACCCAGTTATCGGCGATCTTGATTTGCTCTTCGTACTGGGTTTTGTCGTCCATCAAGTCCGCGCGCTCGCGGATGAGGAGGTTCTCGTAGGCCATTGCATCGTCGTACTCGGGGTTGATCTGGAGGCACTGGTCGAGCGCCTTCAGCCCGTTATCGATGATGGGGCCGTACTTCTCCTTGAGGTCCTCTTTTACTTTCTTGTCTTTGATCGGGCCCGGATCTTCCGGCTTCATGCCGAGTTCGGCACGCGCTTTTCCATATACCGGATACCACTTGGACCACGCGATGAAGCCGATCGAGTAGAACGCGTCGGCGTTCTTAGGATCGGTGGCGGCGAGCTTCTCGTACCACTTCTGCGCTTCATCCCACTGCTTTTCGTTCAGGTACAGGGAGGCGATGGAAGCCATGGCCACGGTGTTCTTCGGGTCCGTATCCAGCACCTTCATGAACTGGTCGTGGGCCGCGGTGGCGAACTGTTTGTTCTCGGTGGATTCGGCGCCGGGAATGTACTGCTGCATGTAAGCAGTGGCCAGGTACAGCCGGGCGGTCGGGAAGTTCGGGTCCAGATCGACCGCGGTTTTGAAGTGCTCGACGGCCTCCGGATACTGCGCGTTCTTAAAGGCGGCCACGCCCTTGCCGAGCTCATCGCGCGCTTTCAGCTTCGTGCAGCTCGTGCCCAGAATCGCCAGTGCGGCTACCGCTAAAATCAGAATCGGTTTGCGCATCGCTCGTACGGCTCCTATTGTCCGAGGTCCTTGAACGGCATCAGACCGACCTTGTCGATACCTGCGCCGTGGGCGATATCGATCGCCTTGGCTACCCACGAAAACTCGATCGTCGGGTCGCCCTTGACGAAGACAACGCGTTCGGCGCGCGTCTTGAAGATGTCTTCGAGACGGCCGCCAAGACGGTCATAGTCGCTGGTCTCGCCATTAATCTGGACGGTGTGGTTGCCGTCGATCGTGATGACCACCGTGCGCTGATCCGATTGATTCGGGGGCGCATTGGGCGGCGGAGGCTGCGGAACCAGGGCCTCCAGACCTTTCGGCGTCAGGGGCGTAATCACCATAAAAATGATGATCAGCACCAGAAGCACGTCGATCATCGGCGTCATATTGATATCGCTCTTAACGCCACCGCCACCGCCGACTGACATTCCCATAGTAGTAACTCCTTAAAATTCTTTGTCTATTTACTGCCCCGCGGGCGCTGGTGTAGCAGCAGCACCGGCCTCACCGGGTTTCTTGGCGTTTTCCTGCTGCTGCTGCGTGAGCAGGCCGACCTGATCCACTCCCGCCGCCTGAAGGTTTTGCACGACTTCCAAAACCACCTGGTACTTGGCGCGCTGATCGCTCTTGATAAAGACCGTTTTATCCAGGCGATTGGTCAGCAGGTCCTTCACCTTGGGCGCAAGATCGTCGGGCGGCATCTGGTTCGTATTCAAGTAAGTTTTGCCGTCGCGAGTCACCGCGATCACCACCGCGTCGCTCTTGTCGGCAGCCTGCATGGCGATCGGATTCCGCGTATTCGCCAAGTCAACGCTGACGCCCTTCGACAACATGGGAGTGATGACCATGAAGATGATCAGCAGCACCAGCATCACGTCCACCATCGGGGTAACGTTGATGTCCGCAACCGGTGGCGGCGCTTTATGTTTTTTCAATTTGATTTCGGCCATTGTCTTCTCCACGAAACCGAATCGGGCTGGAGAGTGGGAGCCTGACATTGTTGCCAGGCTCCCTCAGTTCAACTCGCCGGATTTCTATCTACTTCTCTTGTGGATCCGAAACTACTTGCGAACGGCGCCGCGCTGGCTGCGCTTCAGGAAGTAGTCGATCAGCTCGCTGGAGGAGTTCCCCATTTCCACGTCGAAGGCTTCAATCTTGTTCGTGAAATAGTTGAACATCCAGACAGCCGGGATAGCCACGAAGAGACCGATAGCCGTGGTAACCAGAGCTTCCGAAATACCACCGGCCACCGCGCCCAGACCGGTCGACTTTTCGGTCGAAATGCCTTTGAACGCGTTGATGATGCCCGCGACCGTTCCGAACAGTCCGACGAACGGAGCCGTGGAACCGATAGTGGCAAGGCCGCTGACGCCGCGCTTCAGTTCGGCGTGCACAATCGCTTCGGCGCGTTCCAGAGCGCGCTTGGAAGCTTCGATTTCTTCACCCGGGATTTCGCTGGAAATCTGATGGGCCTGGAATTCCTGCAGCCCGGCGACAACAACCTTCGCCAGGTGGCTCTTCTTGTAACGGTCGGCAATCTTCACCGCTTCGTCCAGTTTGCCTTCGCGGAGCGCTCCGGCCACCGCCGGCGCGAACGCGCGCGACTGCTTGCGGGCTGCGTTGTAGGCCATAATGCGGTCAATCATGACGCCGATGGAATACGCGGACATGATGAACAGACCGATAACGACCGCTTTGGCAAGCGATCCCATCTGACCCCAGAGGTGTACCGGATCCCAGCCTACCCCGCTGTTGTCTTGAAGCAAGTAAAGTGCAAGTGTTTGCATGTGCAGAAACATTCTTCTTCTCTCTCCTGCGAGTTGAAATTAGAGTTACCTTACTACCGACGTCCGGAACAGACGTTCGGGTTACTGGCTCAACGTGAAGTTCACGTCGATTTGAGTCACAACCTCTACCGGCTCCCCGTTGAGGAGGGTCGGGGCGTATACCCACTGTTTCACCGCGTCGAGCGCGGCCTGGATGAGCAGCGGATGTCCGCTGATCACTTTAAGGTCCTGGATGGTGCCATCCTTCGCGATGACCGCGTTGAGGTGCACCGTGCCTGAGATACGCGCCTGCTTGGCGAGCGGCGGGTAAACAGGGTGCGGCTGACGGATCAGCTTGGCTTGCTGCACGTTGCCGCCGACGCGGATGCGCTGCGGAGTCGGAGGAGGTGGCGGCTCTTTCTTTACGGGAGGAGGTGGAGGCGGAGCGGCCGAAGGCACGCTGCCGATGATTCCACCGAGGACGCCGCCCGGAGTTCCGCCGGCCACGCCGCCCGGAACGCCGCCGACCACGCCGACACCGGACGATGGAGGCGCCAGTTCTTCTTCCTTAATCTGCGCGATTTCTTTAGGGACGACCTTGGGCGCCATCAGCTTGCTTCCATCGAACTGGCGCGGAATCACTTTCACCGGCTTCGGCATAGCAGTAGCCGGCGGCGGTGGCGGTGGAGGAGGAGGCGGAGGAGGCGGCGCAACCAGCATGCTCTGCAACTGTGCCGTTGGGAGCGCGTCGAAATACCACATCGGAATGATCACACCGACGCCGACGAGCGCTAGCTGGACAAGGGCCGAAACGATTACCGTGTAGCCCTTTTTCGTCTTACCCGTTTGTACAAACGTCTGCTCAAACATGAGACTTCCTTTCCCTGCGGCCGCGCGACCCCTTGCCGCGCGCCGGGACTCTTACTTGACCGCCTTGGTCGTGCTCTTACTGCGAACTGCTTCCACGCGCGGGGCTGACGCCACCACGGGCGCCGTCTTCTTCCGCTGATCGGTGTAATTGTGCCAGAACAACACGATCGGGCTGGCGATAAACACGCTCGAATACGTTCCTACGATGATGCCGCAAACCAGCGCAAAACTGAACCCATGCAGCACCGGCCCGCCAAACAGGAACAGCGCGATCACAGTCAGGAACGTCAGGCCGCTGGTCATCACCGTCCGGCTCAACGTCTGGTTCACCGCGCGGTTCATCACCTGCTCCAGCGGCTCGCGCCGCGAGAGCTTCAGATTCTCGCGAATACGGTCGAAGATCACGATCGTGTCATTCATCGAATAACCGACCAGGGTCAACAGCGCCGCGATCACCGTCATCGAAATCTGCTCATTGAACAGCGAGAACAGTCCCACTGTAATGATCGTGTCGTGGAACACCGCGATCACCGCGCCTAACCCATAAATCCATTCGAAACGGAAAGCGATATAAACCAGCATTCCCGCCAGCGCGTACAGCGTCGCCAGCACGGCCTTCGTTCGCAATTCCGCGCCCACCTTGGGGCCCACCATTTCGACTTCGCCGATGTGGAACGGCGCCAGGTAAGTGACCTGCTGCAGCGCGTTCATTACACCCGGATTCATGCCGGGCACGCCGGACACCTGCTTGTAATCCGTGATCAGACCCGAATACTGCTTATCGCGCGCTTCCAGGATGTTCGTCGCGAGCGTCTTGATCTGCTGATCGCTCATCGGAGCGCCCGCTGTGGCTAGCGTATCCCGCAGACGGCCCTCGAGCGACTGCTCGCTGGTATTATTCAGATCCAGCTTGCCGTTGTTCGGATCTCCGAAGGTCGCATTGAGCACATCCTGCATGGCCTGCCGGTTCTTGTTCAGGAGCCGCTCTTCCTGGAGCTCCGTACCGATCACCACCGAATTCTGCGCCGTGCCGCCCGTGAAATTCTGAACGGTCACTTCGCCCTTGATGGCATGCGACATCGCACTGCGGATGCGGTCCACCGGCGGCGTATCCTTAAACCGCACAGTCATCATCGCTCCGCCCTTGAAATCGATGCCGTAGTTCATGCCGTGCCAGAAGAAAACACTTCCCAGTCCGGCAATCGTAAGCACCAGCGAGGCAATAATGAACGGCCACTTCTTGCCTAGGAAATCGTAATTTGTGTTCTTAAATAATTCCATCGAACCATGCCGTGCTGGTGCTCTTACTAACCTTGGACACCAGCCTTTTGAAATTTGTTCCCGTCCAAACCGGCAAACTTTAGGGGTTCACCGGAGAGTCCTTAAATGCTCAACTGCTCCACCCGCCGGCTACCCGACAGCTCGTAGTCGAAAATGGTCTTCGAAACAAACACGGCGGTGAAAACGTTCGCGATCAAACCGATCGTCAGCGTCACCGCGAAGCCCTTCACCGGTCCTTCACCGAAGAGGAACAGGAAGGCGCACGATACCACGGTAGTCACGTGCGTATCGATGATCGTCAAAAAGGCCTTATTGAAACCCGTATCCACGGCTGCGACCACGCTCTTCCCCGCCCTGAGCTCTTCCCTAATACGCTCGAAGATCAGGACGTTGGAGTCCACAGCCATACCTATGGTCAGGATGACGCCCGCAATGCCCGGCAGCGTCAGCACCGCGTGGAAATACGCGATGGCGGCCAGCAGGATAACCGTGTTCAAAAAGAGCGCGAGAACGGCGTTCACGCCGCTACGTTTGTAATAGACCAGCATCACGACCACCACCGCAATGAGACCGGCGATGCCCGCAATGATGCCTTCGTGGATCGAATCGGCGCCCAGGCTGGGCCCGATCGAGCGCTCTTCGTTGTAGACGATGCCTGCCGGCAGCGATCCGCTACGCAGGTACCGCGAAAGGTCCACGGCTTCGTCCTGGCTGCCAAGACCGGTGATGCGGCCCTGGTCTTCGATCTTGCTTTCGATGGTCGCAACGCTGACGATCTGGTTATCCAGCACGACGGCGAGACGGTTGCCGACATTCGCCTCCGTGTACCGGCCGAAGCGCTTGCCGCCATCGGGCGAAAGGTTAAAGCTGGTTTCCCACTTGCGCATGTCGTCCTGTCCAGGTCGCGCGTTGCGCATTTCGTGGCCCGTGATGACCGGCGTCTTGCTGACCAGGTACCATTGCTGGCTGTCCATTCCGGGGCGCGGCTTCATCACCACGATTTTGGTGTTCAGGGGAAGCACTCCGCCGTGCTGCGCCAGCATGGCGTCGCGGCTCGGTTGCGGACCGTCCTGCACGTTGTCGATCTCGAGCACCGCCGCGGTGCCGATCAGCTCCTTCACCTTGGCCGGATCGTCGACACCCGGGAGCTGCACCAGAATTTCGTAATCGCTGCCGGAGCGGCCGTACTGCGTGACCGTTTTTTCGGCCAGGCCGAGTTGGTCGATGCGGTTGCCGATCGTGTCCACGCTACGCGTCACAGTGTCCTGCTTGAGAGCGATCAGGTCGCTCGGCTTCAGCTTCATCGAATAGTCGCTGGAATTCAGCGCCGTCAACCCATAGGTGGGGAAATTGTCCGCCACAAGCTGACGGAAGGCGCTGGTCATCGTCGCCGGAATGCCCTTCACGGTGATGGTGACGTTATCGGCATCTTCCACGTGGTCGGGGCGAACATCACTGTCGGTCATATCCGTCCAGGTGATGTTCTGCTTCTTCATGTCTTCCTTCATCCGGTCCATCGTCTGATCGGCATCCGCCTTGACGGCCTGCTGCACCTGAACTTGCAACACCAGGTGGCTGCCGCCTTTCAAGTCGAGACCAAGCCGTATGTTGTCGCTGAAGTTCTTCTTCAGATCGTCCACCGACTTGGGAATGCCGATGATGCCCACGATGCAAATGAGGATCGTCACAACAATGACAATCGCCCGGGACTTCAAATTTCTTTTCATGGAAGTTGAAAACCTGCTAATGAATTCCTAACACTACTTCTTAGCCTCGCCTGTGGCCAGGCTCGATACCGCTGAACGGGAAACCTGAATTTTGACATTATCAGGTTTCACCCGCAACACCAGCGTTTCGTCTGCGTCGATCGAAACGATGGTGCCGATAATTCCCCCGCTGGTCACGACGGTCTGACCGTTCTGCAAGCCCGCGAGCATTTTCGCCGTGTTCTTTCGCTGCCGCTGCATGGGGAGGAACAACAGGAAATAAAAAATTCCGAAGATGAGGAGGATGGGCAGGAATCCCATCAATGACGAGCCAGACGGCGCTGTCGATGTTTGCAAGAACAGGTTTAGGAGCACGTTGCAACCAAATGCAGATCAACCGGCGGAGTTCTCCGCCGTGCGGACAGACCTCAGGTATTCAGGAAATGTCTTAGATATTATAGCCTGCCTGATGCCACTCATGATGTCAAGGTAACGGTGAATGTTGTGCCGGGTTGCCAACATCGCATACAAAATCTCCCCGGACTGGAACAGATGGCGAAGATATGCTCGGGAGTAACTTCTACAAGTATAGCATCGGCAGGCCGGATCGAGAGGCCCTTCGTCGTCGCGGTAGCGCGCGTGTTTAATAATGACGCGGCCTTCGCTGGTGAAGAGGTATCCGTTGCGCGCATTGCGCGACGGCAGCACGCAATCCATCATGTCCACCCCGCGTGCCACGTACTCCGGCAGCTCAGCGGGCATGCCGACCCCCATCGCGTAACGGGGACGGTCGCGGGGCAGGATATCTTCGGTCGCTTCAACCATTTCCAGGCTCAGCGGCCGCGGCTCGCCGACGCTCAGGCCGCCGACCGCGTAGCCGTCGGTATCGAGGTCGAGGAGCGCCGTGGCGCATTCCCGGCGTAGGTCCGCGAACATGGAACCTTGCACGATCGGGAACAGCGCGTGCCGAGCCGGCGTTTCCGCCAGGCGCGATTGAAAACGAGTGTGGGCGCGGCGGGCCCAGCGAACCGTGCGGTGCATCGATTCCCGTGCGTATTCGTGACTGACCGGATACTCCGGGCACTCGTCGAGCACCATTTGAATGTCGCTGCCGAAGGCGAGTTGCACATCCACCGTGGATTCCGGCGTGAAACCGTGCAGGTCGCCATTCAGATGCGACTGGAAGACCACTCCGTTCTCGTCGATTTTGCGGAGTCCGCTGAGGCTGAAGACCTGGAAGCCGCCGGAATCGGTGAGGATGGCATTCGGCCAGTTCATGAACCGGTGGAGGCCGCCCATCTTGCGAAGTAGCTTGTGCCCAGGGCGCAGGAACAGGTGATAGGTGTTGGCAAGGATGATCCTCGCGCCGAGATCGTCGGCGAGGTCGTGCTGCGTGAGTCCTTTGACGGTGGCCTGTGTGCCGACAGGCATGAAGACGGGTGTGAGGATGTCGCCGTGTTCGGTGTGGAGAATGCCGGCGCGAGCGCGCGTGTCGGGGCACTCGGCGACTACTTCAAAGGAGATGGGGCGCAACTTCTATGATAAGGCCGGCTCCGTCATCTGAATCAAGTACATAGGGAGCGTGACCGTTGAGGGGCTGTGAAGAAATATCGAATTGCTTTTTTGCCGCATTCAAACGCACTCCAATCCGCGGCACCGTTTGCCGCTCCCTCACGGTCACGGCTCCGTATGTAATTGATGCTGCTAACGGAGCCGCGACCCTAAGGAAGCGGTAAAAGGTGTATCGAAAGGCGAATGGAGCGCCACGAGAACAACAGCCGGCTTTTTTCCCAGACCCTCACGGTCACGGCTCCGTATGTAATTGATGCTGCTAACGGAGCCGCGACCGTAAGAAAGCGGTAAAAGGTGTATCGAAAGGCGAATGGAGCGCGACGAGAACAACAGCCGGATTTTTTCACAGCCCCGTTAGTGATGCCCGATGGTCGTTGCGGCGCCGGTGGTCGGGTTCGTCATATCGATTCCGATCGCCTGGCCCGACACCACCATGTCCACGCGCCGATTCTGCTGGCGCCCGGCGGCCGTCGAGTTGTCCGCAACCGGTTCGCCTTTTCCGAGCCCCGTCGCCGACATGGTGTTCGTCGGCACTCCCTGGCTTCCGAGATAGGTGCGGACCGCGTCGGCGCGCTCCTGCGACAGCTTCATATTGAACTCGTCGCTGCCTACGCTGTCGGTATGACCTTCGAGTTGTATGTTCAACCCTGGGTACGCGAGCAGAATGCCGGCAACCTTCGCCAGTTTCTCGCGAGCTCCCGGTTTTAGCGTGTACTTGCCGAAATCGAACAGCACGTCGCTGATGTTGACGATGAGCCCGCGTTGCGTTTCGCGCGTCTCCAGCACCATATTGAGCTGGTTGCGCAAGCGCTCGCGGAGAGCTGCTTTGTCGGCTTCCGCCTGCTGCCGCTGAGCATCCGCTTGTGCGGCGGCCTGCTTGGCGCGCTCGGCGTCAGCCTGCGCAGCTTGCTGCTGAGCTAGAGCGGCAGCGCGAGCGGCGTCCGCGGCGGCGCGTTCCTGCTGTGCGCGCACGGTTGCGGCGTCGGCATCGGCTTTCGCCTGCAGGGCCTGCTGGCGAGCGAGTTCCGCGGCCCTGCGGTCGGCGTCAGCTTGTTGACGCGCCTGCTGCTGCTTGGCAGCTTCGGCGGCGGACTCCTCCGCGCGCAGGCGTTCAGCGTCGGCCTTCTGGCGTTCGGCTGTGGCCTTGGCTTGCGCGTCCGCTTCCCGCTGCGCCGCCGCGGCACGCTCGGCATCGAGCTCCTCCTGGCGGATCTTGCGCAGCGTGATGATGCGCGCATCCTCGGCCATCTGAGCAGCCTCGCGGGCATTTGTCTCGGATTCTTTGCGGTTCTTGGAGCCGTGCAGGAACGCCTCGGCGTTCTTCAGATCGAGCGTAGCCTTGGCGTAGGTATCGGCCGCATATTTGTCCGCGCCGGCGAGGCGCGCGATCTCTACGGCGTTCTCGGCTTCAGCCAGTTGCAGCGGTCCCTTTGGATTGATCTTGATGGGGCTGTACGCGCCGCGATTGAAGATGTACTGGCCGCGCTGCAGCAGTTCGAACTTGGCATCCACCTGTTCGATCGTGCCGCTGGTGTCGTTCCGAATGAAATTCTCCGCCACCACGACGTCGCTAGGCTGCGTCACGGAAAAGTACGGCTCGGCGGTGACGATCAGGCCGAAGGTCTGCAGGTCCGTAGTAGACAGCAACTTCGCGTGGTCGCTTTCCAGCACCACTTCGCCGAGATTCGTGGCCCGGCCTTCGGGCGTGATGCCCCAGAGCACGTAGGTCATATATTCCGGACCGAACTGGGCGGCCGGTCCCATGTGGTTCAAAGATGTCTCGATCTTGGTGGAGCCCATCTGGCTCGACACGGACGCCTCGCCCCGCGCCATCGGCATCAGTTCCGTGCCGCGAAAATCGATGTGCGTGGTGCCGGTGCGGTGATGATAGTTGACGGCCTTGGTGGTGCGCGAGACCACCTGAACGCGGAACACGGGCATCGGCTGCCCCGTCTGGTCCGGGGTGAGAGCGGGCTGCGATTTCTGGGTCGGGTTAGGGATTTGCGCGAACAGCGGAGCTAGCGCGCAGAGCAGAAAAGCGGCGGCTTTCATATAAGCTGTAACTCTCCTCGGACGTTTGCACATGCACGGATGCTGCCAGGGTATGCTTCCCCACGCCAGCGCCGCACCTGACGGTAGAGTTTACATACGTGGCAACAGGAATCTTCCCTGTTGCAGCGAGCGAAGCTCACTAGTACTCTCCGGGAGCCTACAGCCAGCCCTTTTGCCTTGCGATTCGGGCTGCTTCCGTGCGGTTGCTGGCGCTGCACTTGTTGATCGCTTCCGATAAGTAATTCCGCACGGTGCCCTCCGACAGATTCAGCGTCGCGGCGATTTCCGCCGACGCCATTCCTTCTCCCGCGTAACGCAGCACCTGCCGCTCGCGCTCCGTCAACGGATCGGCATCGGTCCACGCCTCCGCCGCCAGTTCGGGATCGATGACACGAATTCCGCCGCGAATCCGCCGGATTGCGGCCGCGAGCGTCGAGGCCGGAGCGTCCTTCAACAGATACCCGGCCACTCCCGCATCCAACGCGCGGCGCAGATATCCAGGACGAGCGAAGGTGGTCACGATCACCACCCGCACGGGGAGTTTCTGCCGCTGAATCTCGCTCGCGAGTTCCAGCCCCGTGAGGTGCGGCATCTCGATGTCCGTCACCAGCACGTCGGGCTTCATCGACGTCACGAACTCCAGCGCTTCGCGGCCATCCCGCGCCTGCGCCACGATTTCGAAATCGCCCTCCGTCCCCAGCAGCGCCGCGAGCGCGCCCCGCACCATCGCCTGATCCTCCGCAATCACGACTCGTATGTTCATACCGGCACCCGAATCCGCAGCAAAGTGCCTGCGGACGAGTCGCGCTCCATCGCGCCGCCGAGCGCTTCCACGCGTTCGCGCATGCCGCGCAACCCGCTTCCCTCCTCCGCTGCCCCGCCGCGGCCGTTATCGGCCACCTCCAACTCAAACCATCCACCGCTCTGCTGCAAACTGAGCCGGCAGGCAGAAGCGTGAGCATGCCGCACCACGTTCGTCACCGCCTCGCGCAGCGCCAGCGCTACTACGTTTTCCTGCGACGGCGTGAGTGGCGGAGCCGTCAGCTTCGCGTCCACCTGAATGCCCGCCGTTTCGAGTGTCTGCTGAGCCTGGCGGAATTCGCTCGCAATCCCGGTGCTCCGGTATCCGCGGACCGCTGCCCGCACCTCCTGCAGCGCCTCGCGGGAAATGCGCTCCACATCGCGAATCTCATCGATGGCACGCGGCGTATCCGTTGTCGCCAGCCGGCTGGCTAATTCGCTCTTCAGCACGATGACGCTGAGAGTGTGGCCGAGCAAATCGTGCAGATCGCGTGCAATGCGCTCGCGCTCGGCGACCTTCGCCAGATGCTCCACTTCCCCCTGCGCGCGAATCAAAGCGCGGTCCAGACGGCGGCGATGCATCTGCTGAATCACCACCGAACCGATGAGCGCGCTGATCACGATGGAGGGAATCCACGTCCCGGCATTCCATCGGAGCGCCCACGCTTCGGCTCCCATCATCGCCAGCAGACCGGCCAGCCACTTAAAAGCGGTATTCTGCTCAAACGCCTTGCCGAGAAAGCTGACTGCGTAGACAAAGTACACGCTGGCGCCCGGATTCGTCTTTGCCAGCAGCGTGCCGATGATCATGAACCAGCCGATACACCACAACACGCGACGCCCGCACAGCCAGTAGGCGGCGAAGTAAATGGGGAGCGAGAGCAGCGTCGCCCCAACCGCGGCTGCCTTCTCCCATGGCGCCGAGGGAAAGAAGAACGGCAGCATCAACGGGTACAGAAAGTAGAACAGGTACGCGTACGGAGTCCAGTCCACGTCTTTCGGAAGAGGGCGCATGGGTTATCCGTACATTTTCTCGCTTTCGCGGGCATGCGCAAACCAGGCAATGCCCGCGAAAAGGAATGTGAAGCCGGCAAGCGCCTGTAGATGATCGAATGGCGTGCCTTGACTCGGCGCATTCATCACAGAGAGCGCCAGTTGCGCCAGGTGGTACGAAGGCAGCAGCGGCGCGATCGACTGCATCGCGTGCGGCAGGAACGGCAGCGGCATCCACAATCCGCTGCAGATCGACATGGGAAGGTAGATCAGGTTGACCGTGGGACTCGCGGAATTTGGCCCCGCCAGAGATCCGATGATCAGCCCCAGGGCGCAGAACGGAGCGCCGCCCGCCAGGAGCGTGACGTATAGCGCGAGCCACTGCGTCAGGGGCATACGCACGCCGCCGAAACCAGCGCCGAGTCCGAAGAGCGCGGCCACCACGATCGCGCTGAACGCGAGCGACACGGCGAATTTCGCGAAGAAATATGCGGCCGCCGGCATAGGGCTCGCGCGTTTCAGTTGCAGCCACCCGAGGCCGCGCTCCACCGCAACGCCGACACCGAAGGCGTACAGCGTCACGCCCATGACGGCGAAGGCTCCGTAGGTCGCCAGAAGATATCGCGACATCGGCGGGAAGTGACCCGCGGACTGCGTACTCATCGCCAGTCCGAAGAAACAGTAGAACATCAGCGGGAAGAGCAGAGTAAACGTCACATAGGCGCGCATGCGCAGCAATTTGAGAAACTCCGTCTTGGCTTCCAGAAACAGAATGCGAGTCATTACAGTACCTCCTCTAACGTGTTTTGCGTTTCGCTCATAATGGCGAGAAACGCGTCTTCCAGATCTTCCGCGTCGCCCCGGCGCTTGATTTCCGCGGGTGTGCCCTGCGCCACGATGCGGCCTTCGGCGATCACCGCGATGCGGTTCGCCAGCGCATCGGCCTCATCCAGGTAATGCGTAGTCAGCAGGACGCTTCCACCGCGCGCCTGGAACGCGCGAATGCTGCGCCAGAGCGCGCGCCGCGCCTCAACGTCCAGGCCGACCGTGGGTTCGTCCAGGCAGAGGAGCTGCGGGTTCCCGCAAATCGCCAGCGCGAAGAGCACGCGCTGCTTCTGTCCGCCGGAGAGTTCCCCGAACAGCCGGTTCTCGATGCCCTGCAGCCCGGCCGCGGCGACGATCTGCGCCATGGACATCGGGTTCGGATAGTATGCCGAGAAGAGTTCGATGTGTTCCCTGACCTTTATCGTCTCGGGGACTTTTCCGATCTGCAGCATGGCCCCGCGGCGCACGCGCGCATCCATGCTGGAAGGTTCATACCCGAACACGGAGGCTCTTCCCGACGTAGCTTCCGTAAGGCCCAGCAGGATGCGCACGGCTGTGGTTTTGCCTGCGCCATTCGGTCCGAGCAGCGCGAGAATCTCACCGGCATCGATGGTCAGATCGACGCCGCGAAGCGCCCGGACTGGACCGTAGCTCTTAGTAACGAATTTCAGTTCTGCGACAGCCATTTGTTTCTCCTAGGTCCATGGTGCGGCCGTGGAGAAAATCCAGGTAGTGGGGATTGTCAGAGCGCGAAGGTGACACCTGTCACCCGCTGGAGAGTTAGCAATCGGGCGACGCCTTCACCGCCGGAACATGACCCCGATCGACGCTGCCGATTTCTTGGCGTACCCATTCGTCAAAGCCGGCCTGAAGCGCCACTGCTTCACGCATTCGATTGCTGCTTCATCCAGTCCGTAACCGAGCCCGCGCGTGACGTGGATGCTGTCCGGCGAGATCATACCGGTATCCTCAATCTCGAGTGTTACGGTAACGGTGCCCTCTACGTTTGCCTGGCGCGCCTCCGCCGTATACCGCGGTTTTACGGAGTATATGGCCGTGGGTCCCGAGCCATAAACAACTCTGCCAACCGGGTTATCGCTGACCGGGTACAGTACGACCTTCGATTGCCCGCCCGCCGTTGTGACCACGCCTTCCAGGCGAACTTGGGGATAGCTCAGCGGATTTCCCGTAGACGCGAAGATCAGCGCAAAATCGGTGGACTGTCCGGATTTTGTTGCCGCAGAGAACCGGAGCTCATCGTCACGGCGGGTAGCCTGCACAACAGAAGCAACCTCATTGCGGACCGCGGCGCTCCCCGTTACCGACTGCCCCAGTTGACTGAGCATCAGGCGAACCGGCACGGCATTCCCGTCAGCGCTGGTGGCAATGCCAGCCCATCGGCCGCCGAAGTCGGCCGCAGCCAGAGCGCCCGCGCAAACCAGAACCATCAAGAGTCGAACCGCGACCATAGCTGTCGGCACTCTTCTAGATGGTACCTCCGTCAATTGCCCGCGGCGACCGTCCAAATGTTCCCGCGCCGCTCACCCAGCACGAACACCAGCCGGTCCTGCGCGATCGAGATTTCCAGATTGTAGAGATCCACATTGGAGAGAGAACGGACAGTGCTGTGAAAGTGCAGCACGCCAAAGGGTTCGCCGACCGGCTTCTTGTCCGCATTCAGCCGCTGGGCCCAGATGCAGCGATAGCCATCGCGCGTGGACGTGAAATAGAGCAGGCGGCCATCCGGCGACCAGCGCGGCTTATCGTTTTCCGCGCCCTCAGGTACGGCGGTGATCCACTGTCCTGGCTTAACGCCCGGCCGCGCGGGCGCTATTTCAATGCTGTGACGGTCGTTGGCATGTGTCACGACCACAGCTATCCACCGGTCATCGGGAGAATAATGCGTCTGCCAGAGTTGGTTGGCACCGTGGTCCAGCAAAAGCTCCTGGCGGCCGCCGGGCACGTCCAGCAGGCCGATCTTGGCGCCCATTTTGAACAGCACCTGCCGGCTATCGTTGGTCCAGGAAAGGGCCATGCCGCACTCGGCCCCGCACAGTTTTTGCGCGGTTCCCCCGGCGGACGGCGCGACATAGAATTCCCCCTGACCGCCCTTCAGGATCCGATAAGCCAGTTGAGCGCCATCGGGTGAAAGGGTGGGGTGATGGACAGCGGCCGCCACCGCGACCACGGACTCTTGTCCCGAAGCGATGTCGCGCACGATTGCCCTGGTTTCACCGGGGCGGTTGCTCACATACGCCAGCTTCTTGCCATCCCGCGACAGTTCGGGAATATCGGAGTCGTTGCCGTTAGTCAGTTGTTGGAGCGGCCCCTTGATTTTCCCGCTGTTGGCATCGAGCGCAACGCTAAAAATCTGGGCCGAATCCGTCTCCCCCTCAAACGCTATACGGCTGCCGGCCACCGAAGGATGCAACTCTGTTTGCGTGCCGAAGGTCAGGCGGTGAAGATCCGCGGCTTTCCAATCGGGTGACGCCAGACGGACGCTCCAGAGGTTGGTCGTATCGCGGTTACCGGCCGAGAAAAGATACCGGTCTGAGGAACCACGGAATATCCCGGGATACCGGCCGAAGAGCCGCAGCTTTGCCTGGACAAGCGCTTCACGGACGCCCGTCCTCGCGCTGCTGCCGCCGTCCAAAGGCGCAACCCAAACGTCCACTTGCCCCCCGGTGTGCTCGTTCTGAGCCATGCCTACAAACACCAGGTGGCGTCCATCGGACGTCCATTCCGGCTTTGCGGCAACTGGCAGATCCGCTGCAACCTGCTTAGGTTCCCCGCCCTGCGCCGAAACCACCCAGACGCTCGCCCCGCCCTTGGCGTAAGGCGTGCCCGATGTCGGATTGCCTTTCCAAAATGCAATTTGCGACCCGTCCGGCGAGTACCGCGGTCCGCGACCATCCGCCACAAGCAGCCTCGGCTGGCCGCCCAGAGCGGAGATGGTGTAAATGCCGCCGCCGGCAGCCTCCGAACGGTATGCGATGCGCGTTCCGTCCGGCGAGAACACGGGCGCGTACTCATCTTCCGGGGCATTAGTGATGCGCGTCGGGTCGCCGCCCGCCACCTGCTGCACCCATAGATCGAGACTGCCTGCGCCGGACCGGTCCGATGCGTATGCGATGAGCCGTCCGTCGGGGGAAAGGGCGGGATCGCTTGTGAGCCCGGAATCGAACGTCAGGCGCTTCAATGGGGCGTCAGCATTCGAAGTCGCCGCGGCGCGCGGACGTAGCCAGACGACGGCCGCCACGCAACATAAGAAGGCCGCCGCCGCAACCCAGGGCCAAAGAGGCCGGCGCTTCAATTGCCGGGCCGGCTGCACGCCGGATTCCGACTCCTCTTTGAGATCCTCCAGCGCGATTCGCACATCGTCCATATGCTGGTAGCGGCGGGCCGGGTCTTTGCGCATGCAGCGCGCCACGATGCGCTCTAAATCCGGCGGCACTCCGGAAGAGACCGAGCTGATGGACTCGGGCTCCTCACGCAGGATGGCAGCTAGAATGGAGAGCTTGGAATCTCCGGTGAACGGCCGGCGGCCCGTGACCATTTCGTAGAGCAGGGCTCCGAATGAAAAGATGTCGGAGCGGGCGTCCACCGGCCGCCCTTCGGCCTGCTCCGGCGACATATACGCGACGGTGCCGACCAGCTTTCCTTCCTCGGTGTGGACAACCTGCCGGATCGTGACCGTGTCGCCCGCGCCGCCGGCCAGGAGAGTTTCGAGGAGCTTCGAAAGGCCGAAGTCCAGCACCTTGACGCCGCTCTCATCCACCATGATGTTTCCGGGCTTCACATCGCGATGCACAATCCCCTTTGCGTGGGCACGCGCCAGCGCATCGGCAATCTGAATGCCCCAGTTAATCGCCTGCTTGAAGGAAAGGCCCTTGTCGCCGATCGCGTGCTCCAGCGTGGAGCCGGCGATGTACTCCATCGCGATGTAATCCTGATCGCCGTCGGAGCCGACATCGTAGATGGTAATGATGTGAGGGTGATGGAGCGCGGAAGCTGACCTGGCCTCCTGCACGAAACGGCGCTTCCGGTCCGGGTCCAGAGTCTTATCGGGGGGCAGGATCTTCAGCGCAACGAGGCGGTTCAGCCGCGTATCCTCGGCTTTCCAAACTTCGCCCATGCCGCCGGAGCCCAACTTCTCCAGGATCCGGTAATGGCCAATGGCTTCGCGCACGAGAGACACTATTATGGCCCAACCCTGTGGTGCGGGCAATCCTGCCCACAGCCGACCTTTATAACAGTGTGCCCGGCCCGAGAATCCCGGCTGGATCCAGCCGCCGCTTGACAGCCCTCATCGCCTCGATCTGCTCCGGTTGATACTGCAGCTTCAGCAAATGCGATTTCCTCTTGCCCAGCCCGTGTTCCGCCGACACCGTTCCGCCCATCTCCACGGCCGCACGCGCCAGTTCCTTGAGCAATCGCGCAGCACGGTCCGGATCGGCCGGATCGGAGAACAGGTTGACGTGCACGTGCGCATCTCCGATATGGCCGAAGATCACGTATCGGCCGGGATATTCGCTTTCCAGACGATCCCGATAGAAGCCGAGCATCGCCCGATTCTTGCCGATCGGCACGGCGTAATCTGTGTTCATCTTCATCGCGCCGGATCGCCGGACCGTATCGTTGACCAGTTCCGGCAGCGCATGACGGAAGCGCCGGAAGCGCTCGCGATCGGCAGCGGACAGCGTGAACCACGAATCTTCCAGTGCGCCCGCCGTCTCGATGCGCTCGATCCAACTGTCCACCGCCGGATCCTCTTCACTTTCGAGCGACTGCTCCAGCATCAGCGCCGCACCGGCGGCTTGCGGAATCTCCGGGAAACGCGCGCGCAGCAGGTCGAGCGATGGTTTATCCATGTACTCCAGCATGGTGAGGCCGAGCCCGCGCCACGCATCCACCGCATCCAAAGCTGCCGCATCGCCGGCGAAAAAGATGACTCCGGAAAGCGCGGCCGCCGGCGCTGGAATCAGGCGCACGCGCGCTTCCGTAACCACCGCGAGCGTGCCTTCGCTACCCACGAGAAGGTCCACCCAGTCCATGTGCTCGCGCAGCGGATAGCCTGCCGTGTTCTTGCGGACGTCGGGCAGCGGCACGGGTTGCACCGCGAAATCGATGGGCTCGCCGCGCGAAAACTCCCGAACCGTGCCGTCCGCCATGACGGCGCGAAGCCGCTCCACCCATCGCCGCGTGGCGCCATATTTGAAGCTGCGCGATCCGCTGGCGTTCGTCGCGATTGTGCCACCGACGCTCGCCGAAGTCTCGGTCGGATCGGGCGGATAAAGTTGACCGGTGCGCGCCGCCGCGGCGTGCAGATCGCGCAAGAGCACACCCGCGCCGGCGTCCGCGTATCCCGACTGCACATCCAGGCGCGTGAACCGCTCCAGCGAGAGCACCCATCCGCCGAACGGCACGCGCGCTCCGGTCACTCCGGTGCCCGCGCCCGCCACTGTGACCGCGATCCCCAACCCCGAAGCCGCACGCAAAACTTCCGCGACCTCCACTTCGGTCGCCGGTGTCCACACTTTGTCGGCGTGCCCCTTGAAACCCGAAGCGTCCTCGAGATATTGAGGCGCTACACCTCCAGAATCACCGGCATGATCAGGGGCCGCCGCTGCGTCTCCTTCACGATGTACCGCTTCAAGTCCGCGCGGATTTTCTCCTTCATCACGCCCCAATCGGTTTTCTCCTCCTGATTCGAACCTTCCATGGTGCGCGCCACAATCTGGCGCGCGTTCTGCATAAATTCGCTGCCCTCGTCGGCCAGCGCAAACCCGCGGCTGACGATCTCGGGCAACCCCTCCATCCGGCCCGTATGCGAATCGATGGCGATGATCGGGAGCACAATGCCGTCCTCGGACAGGTGCCGGCGATCGCGAATCACCATCTCCTGCACCACATCGTCCACGCTGCCGGAATCGATGCAGACGCGGCCCACCGGCGCCTTGCCCGCCACGCGCGCCCCGTGGTGATCGATCTCCAGAATGTCGCCGGTTTCCATGACGAAGCTGTTCTCCAGCCCGGCGAAGCGCAGGTGCTCGGCCAGCCGCGCGTGCTTGGATAGCTGCCGGAACTCGCCGTGAATCGGCATGAAATAGCGCGGCCGCACCAGGTTGAGCACCAGTTTCATCTCCTCCACGCTGCCGTGACCGGAGACGTGCAGCGGTGGATTCATGCTGCCGTACATCACATCCGCGCCCCGCTTGGCCATGTGATCGATCATGCGGAAGATGGCCTTCTCATTACCCGGGATGATGCGCGAGCTGAGCACCACCGTATCACCGCGCTCCACCGAGGCATGCTTGTGGTTGTCCACCGCCACGCGCGCCAGCGCCGACATAGGCTCGCCCTGCGTACCTGAGATGAGGAACGCCACTTTATTCGGCGCGACGTCCATGGCATCCTGCGGGCGCAGGAGGATGCCGTCCGGAATATCCAGCAGACCGAGCGAGTGCGCGATCTCCGTCACCGACACCATACTTCTGCCGAAAACGGCGACGCGCCGGCCGTATTCCTGGGCCAGATCGAGCACCAGTTGAATGCGGTGTATGGAAGAGCTGAAGCAGGAGACCACAATCCGGCTCTCGGCGCGATTGAAGATTTCTTCCATGCGCGGACGGACGGCTCGCTCGGATTCCGTGTAGCCCGGCCGGTCGGCATTTGTCGAATCGGAGAGCAGCAGCAGCACGCCGCGCTTCCCGTAATCGGCGAGCGTGTGCAGGTCGAAGAGCTCGTTGTCCGTGGGGGTCGGGTCGACTTTGAAATCGCCGGTGTGGATGATGACGCCGAGCGGAGTGGTGATGGCCAGGGCGACGGCACTCACAATGGAGTGCGTCACGTTGATGAACTCGACTTTGAACGGACCGATCTCCACAATCTGCTTCGGTTTGACCGTGTGGAAAACCGGCTCTTCCTCGAGATCGTATTCCTCCATGCGGCGATCCACCAGCGCCAGCGTGAACGCCGTGCCGTAGACCGGAACGTTGATCTCGTTCAGGAAGTAAGGGACGGCGCCGATATGATCCTCGTGGCCGTGCGTCAGCAGCAGCGCCCGAACCTGACTCTGGCTCTCCTTGAGAAAGGTGAGGTCTGGCATCACCAGGTCGACACCCAGGAGCTCGGCGTCCGGGAACATCATTCCGGAATCCACCACGATCATGTCCTCGCCATAGCGGATCGCGGTCATGTTCATCCCAAACTCCCCCAAGCCGCCCAGGGGGATAACTTGTAACTTCTGATCAGTCATTCAGTTGTGCTCTCAACGGTAACCTGCTGCTTGAAGCTCAAACAACTCTGCGTAACGCCCTCCCAGGGCGACCAGTTCCCTATGGGTTCCCTGTTCCTCTATGGCGCCGCCGGCCAGCACCAGAATGCGATCCGCCATGCGCACCGTGGAGAAACGGTGCGAGATGAGGACCGCCATGCGGCCGCGCGTCAGGTCGGCGAACCGCTGGAAAACTTCGTACTCTGCGCGGGCGTCCAGGGTAGCGGTCGGCTCGTCCAGGATCAGGAGCTGGGCCTCGCGCATATACGCTCGGGCGAGCGCCAGCTTCTGCCATTCACCGCCGGAGAGGTCGACTCCACCCTCAAAGCGCCTCCCCACCATTTGATCGTAGCCTTTCGGAAGACGCTCAATCAGCTTTTTCGCGAGACTTTTCTGTGCCGCGGTTTCCATGCGGCCGCTATCCGGGAGCGCTTCGATTTTGCCAAACCCAATGTTCTCACGGATTAACATGTCATACCGCATGTAGTCCTGAAAGATGACGCCGATCTCGCGGCGCAGATCCTCCACGTCGTAATCGCGCAGGTCGTTGCCGTCCAGAAGGATCTGGCCCGCAGTGGGGTCGTATAAGCGCGCAAGTAGCTTGACGATGGTGGTCTTGCCGGCTCCGTTCTCGCCAATGAGCGCCACCTTTTCAGCAGGATGCAGCCGGAAGTTAATGTTCTGCACGACCAGCCGGTCGCTGCCCGGATAGGCGAACGCCACGTCGCGGAATTCGAAGCCGTCGCGGATCGGTCGCGGTGCCGGGATGGGGTTCGAGGGCGAGGTGATCGAAGGCTTCATATCGAAGAACTCGAACAGGTCGGTCAAAAACATCGCCTGCTCCGAGATGTCGTTGAACCCGGAGAGAATCCGCTCGATGTAGCTTCGCGAGCGGTTGAAGGAGCCGGTCAGGAAGGTGAACGTGCCGATGGAAATGGCGCCCGCAAGGGTCTTCAGGAGAACCACCACGTACGCCCCATAATAGCCGCCGGTAGAGACCAGGTTGAGGGCCGAGCCAACCATCGCGCGGCGAATCGCAAGTACTTTATTCTCCGCATCGATAGCTTCTGCAACTTCATGGTATTGATGAGCCAGATGGCTCCCCAAACCGAAGATCTTTACCTCCTTGGCGCTCTGCGCGCTGGCTCCCAGCCAGCGGAGGTAATCGAGCTGCCGTTTTTCAGGCGTGCGACGGTAGAGCACCGAGTAGGCGAGTGTCGTGAAATGTGTCTCCCCAAGGAACGCCGGGATGACCGCCGCGATCAGCAGCACCATGAGCCACGGCGAAAAGACGATGAGAGCGGCGGAGAGAGAGAACAGTGTGAGGCTGTCTTGCCCAATGTTCAACAGGGCGGCGAGAAGTCCAAGTCTGCCAGTGGTTTGGCGCCGGGCGCGTTCGAGTTTGTCGTAGAAAACCGGATCTTCGAAGGACGCCAGGTCGAGCGCCGTGGCGTGTTGCATGAGTTTGACGCTGATCCGGTTGGTAAAGCGGTCGCCAAGCAGGCTGTCGAAGAGCGTGTTGGCGCGCCCCAGCACGTCGCTGGCGACGGCGAGCGCCAGTTCCAGCGCCACAAGCTTCCAGATGACCGCCAGATCGCCCGTTTTTCGCATTACGCGGCTCACCACGGCGTCCAGAATGAGCTTTGAGACCCAGAGTGTGGCTAAAGGCAACAAAGCCCGTACAAGCCGCAGAATCGCGGTACCCACCACCAGCGGAGGGCTGGTTTCCCACACCATGCGCAACAGGGGTCGAACGTTGCGAAGCGAAGCGACCCGCGCGCGCCAACTGAGTTCGGCGGCCGGCCGTTGCGGCATGGGCGGGTGCATGAGATCAGTATGGCGGAAGTGAGCTCGAAAACGAAAATGCTCACCCCTAAGGGTGAGCATTCGTTATCCCCCGGTTCTACCCGGGGTGATGTTCGATGGGAGAATCAGTTTCGACGGAATCGCAACCGCCAAAAACTTTGTAGTTGGATCTTATTTCCCTACGAGCTTCAAGTCAAGTGAAAATCCAGGCTGAAATTTTCCCCTGTAAGCCCCTGATGCATAGTGATTTACGACCACGTTCCATTTTCTACAATTGTCCCATCGTGGTGCAAAACGGCCGTTTCGAACCTGAGGATTTCAGTCTAAGGCCAAGAAAAACCGCCCGTTAAAGGTGCAGACTGACGATTGTATCGGCGTCCGGATTGCCGCTGCCGCGGCGCTGCCAGGCGCGAATTCCGCCCACGATGGCTCCGCCCACTACCGCGAACACCAGCAGTATCCCCGTGAGAATAAAGGCGTTGATGACCAGGTCGCCAATGTTATCTTTCTTCGTAAGGATATGTTCCTGCATGACCACGTCGGCGCGGTATTGTACTTTGGCAAGCAAACGCTCGGCGAAGTCGCGATCCGGCGGATTTAATGTGACAGCCACCAGAGGACCGCTGCGTTTTGCCACAGCTCCGGGCAAGTTCTCGAAATCGTGGATCCGCTGCATCGCAATCTGCGGCGTAGGGTATTCAAAAACGGCCATAGTCACGTCGCCCGACTTGCCGTGGTAGTTTTCGACCGCGGCCTCGGCGCCCAAATGAAAAGCGGCAATGCTGGGAGGAATGCCCGGGGCGAAGCGCTGAAGAGCTTCCGGGCCGAGAACGTAGCGGTTGCTCCCTGAGACCGATCCCTCATCCGGCAAATAGCCGACCAGAGAGGGCAGCGACGTGAGATCCACATGCTTCAGCGCGGTGTATATCTGGTTCAGTTCCGCGTCGTCCGGCTTGTAGCCCTGGAACGCCAGAATGTAGTTGCCGTGGAGGATCACCGCGCCATCCGTCGTCCTGGCGGCGGGCCGCTGCCAGTCGAAGGCGCCCATGGCTCCCGTGGAGTCCTGAAGCTGGTAAGCGGTGACGGTGAACTTCGCGTCGCCGTTCTGGTAGGCATCGGTTTCCGAGGCGCGCAGGCCGTACTCGTTCCAAAGCTGCTGGTCGGAAACCTGAGCCGCAGTCGAGGAGGTCTGCTTGAACTGCCCGATGGTGTCGGGGAGAATGGCGCCAATCGCCAGCATGGGCGCAAGCAGGCAGAGTGCTAGATACTTCATTTGTCTATTAGACGCCGAAACGGCGCGTCTGGAGTCAGCGATTACTCGTCCAGCGCCTCGCGGAGCGGAATCACGATCGGCGTGTCGGGCACCCGGAGCGTCTGGTTATGAACGGCCTGAAGTCCTTCCGGTGTGCGGATCTCGCTGTTTAGTGTGTTGGGGTCGATGATCCAGACCAGCGGAACGCCGTTATCGACGAGTTCCGCGGCTTTAGCCCACACATCCACCATGCGGTCGTCCGGCGAGAGGATCTCAATCCAGAGCAGGGGCGGAACAGTCGGATACTCCCCTTCAAATTCCGGCGCCGGATACACACAGACGTCGGGAATGGGAAACCAGTTCTCACGGACACGGATGCGAAGCTCCGTATACACTTCAATGTTCCATGTTTTGCGCCGCACGTTGAGATATGCGGCGAGCTTGGCCTGCAAACGCGCATGGAACTTACTCCCCAGATTTCGCTCCAATATGACGCCGTCGCGGAACTCACGATCCGGCGAATACGAAGTCTTCAGGTACTCCTCGAGGCTGACCAGCGTTCCTGCCGGCATACTGTTACGCCACTCCGTGGCACTTCTTGTACTTCTTGCCGCTGCCGCAGGGGCATGGGTCGTTGCGGCCCACCTTCGCCCCTCCGTTGACCGGCGCGTTCGAAGTCGACCCGTCCCCGCCGCCAAACTGCAACCCGGCGAGCTCGCGCTCCTTCTTTCGCTCGATCTTCCGGGTGAAGTCCTCCATCTGGCTCTTGGCCGCCTGCCGCTTGCGCTCCTCTTCGGCTTCCTGAGACCGGCGCGCTTCCTCATCGTCCCGCTCTTCTTCGTCCTCATCCTCATCGGGGAACGGCAGCACCGGACCCGTATTCATATTCACCTGCAGGAAGTACAGGTACCGGACCGTCTCGTCTTCGATGCGATCCATCATCGCCGTGAAGAGCTCGTACGACTCCTTCTTATACTCGACCAGCGGATCTTTCTGCCCGTACGCGCGGTTGCCGATTCCCTGCTTCAGCTCATCCATGCTGAGCAGGTGATCCTTCCACTGGCTGTCGATCACCTGCAGCATCACGATGCGCTCGGTCTGCCGCATCACATCGGCGCCCACCAGGTCTTCCTTCTCCTGGTATTTCTCCTGCAGCCGTTCGAAAATTGCGTCGTTGATCTCGTCTTTGGTGAGCTGGCTGAAATCGGCGAGGTCGACACGCGCGCCGAAGCGCGTCAGCACTTCGTTGCGAAGCGTGTGGATGTCCCACGTATCGGGATGCTTGTCGCCGGGACAATGCATCTCCACAAGCTGCGCCACGATCCCGCGCACCATGTCCATGACGCGCTCTTTCTGATCGACGCCTTCCAGCAACTGGCGCCGCATGCCGTAAACCGCCTGGCGCTGCTTGTTGTTGACGTCGTCATACTCCAGCAGGTGTTTACGGGCCTCGAAGTTCTGTACTTCGACGGCTTCCTGCGCCTTGGCGATTCGCTTGGTAATGAGCTTGCTCTCGATCGGCACGTCCTCTTCCATGCCGAGGCGCAGCATCAGATTCTGCATGCGCTCACCGCCGAAGATGCGCAGCAGGTCGTCCTGGAGGGACAGGAAGAAACGGGAGCTGCCGGGGTCGCCCTGACGTCCCGCGCGGCCGCGCAACTGGTTATCAATGCGCCGGGATTCGTGCCGCTCGGTGGCCACGATGTGCAGCCCGCCCAGGTTCACTACTTCATCATGCTCAACATCGGTTTCGCTCTTGAAGCCGCTATAGATTTCGTCCCATTTGTCGCGGCGAACCCGATAAAACTGGTCCTGGTGGGTGAAGTAGTAGAAGTGCTCGTCGGCAATGAATTTGGCTTCTTCCGGATTGAGCCGCTCGGCCAGCTTCTCCTTCAGGCAGGCATCCTTCGTCATGAACTCCGGGTTGCCGCCCAACAGAATATCCGTACCGCGGCCGGCCATATTCGTCGACACGACCACGGCGTTCTTCCGCCCTGCCTGCGCCACGATGCTGGCCTCGCGCTCGTGATTCTTGGCGTTCAGGATCTCATGCCGTACACCCATGCGCTTGAGGATGCCCGAGAGATGCTCGCTTTTCTCCACCGAAATCGTTCCGACCAGCACCGGCTGCCCGGTCTCGTGATACTTCTTGATCTCCTTGGCGGCATTGCGGAACTTCTCGGCTTCCGTCCGGTAAACCAGATCCTGATGCTCTTTGCGGATCATCTTCCGGTTGGTCGGAATGATCGCCACGTCGATGTTGTACGTCTTCTGGAATTCGGCCGCTTCCGTTTCCGCCGTACCGGTCATACCGGAGAGCTTCTTGTACATGCGGAAATAGTTCTGGAACGTGATGGTGGCCAGCGTCTGATTCTCGCGCTGGATCTTGACGTTCTCCTTGGCTTCGACGGCCTGGTGAAGACCATCGCTCCAGCGGCGACCCGGCATCAGGCGGCCGGTGAACTCGTCCACGATGATGACTTCAGGGCCCTCGTCGCCGTCCTTGATCACGTATTCCCGATCGCGCAGGTACAGGACGTGCGCTTTGAGAGCCGCCTCCACATGGTGCTTCCACTCGATCGTTTCAAGGCTGTAGATATCCGGCAGGCCGAGCAGTTTCGCGGCTTTATCAAAACCTTCTTCGGTGAGCGCCACCGCTTTGTGTTTCTCGTCAATCGTGTAATCACCGGTGGTGTAGCTTTCGCCGGGTTCTTTGCCTTCGATCACCTCGCCGCGCACCAGTTTCGGAATGATGCGGTTGGTCTTGTAATACTTGTCGGTGGATTCTTCGCTCGGGCCGGAAATGATCAGCGGAGTGCGCGCTTCGTCGATCAGGATGGAATCGACTTCGTCGACGATGCAGTAGTGGTGTTCGCGCTGCGTGCAGTCTTCGATCCGGAACTTCATGTTGTCGCGGAGGTAGTCGAAGCCGAACTCATTGTTAGTGCCGTAGGTGATGTCGGAGTTGTAGGCTTCTTTGCGCTCCTCGTCGTCGAGATCGTGGACGATAACGCCGACTTTGAGGCCGAGGAACTTGTACAGGCGGCCCATCCACTCGGAGTCGCGTTTGGCAAGGTAGTCGTTGACGGTAACGACGTGGACGCCCTTGCCTTCCAGGGCGTTCAGGTAACACGGCAAGGTGGCGACCAGCGTCTTACCTTCACCGGTCTTCATTTCGGCGATACGGCCCTTGTGGAGGACCATGCCGCCGATCAACTGCACATCGAAGTGGCGCATGTTGAGCACGCGCCGGCCGGCTTCGCGGACCACGGCGAAGGCTTCAACCAGGATGTCGTCCAGGGTCTCGCCTTTAGCGATGCGTTCTTTGAATTCAATGGTTTTGGCGGCGAGATCGATATCGCTTAGAGCCTGCATCTGAGGCTCCAGGTCGCCGATGGCCTTCACGGCCGGCAACATCTCCTTGATATCGCGCTCGGCTTTAGTACCGAAAACTTTTGCCAGAATGGCGTCAACAATCATGAATTAGCGTCTCGTGTTAGGGCGGAAATCCGCATCTTTCATTTTAGCAGTGGCGGAGCGGATGGCGTAGCTTCTGATAAATGAGACGGTTAGGGAAGGAGGGAATTAGGAAAGGAGTGCTCGTACGAGGGACGAATCAAGCGGGGTGGTTTAGCGAGGAGGCGGGGCGAGCGAGTGCGTTCCTGATCCTCTGCCTTCTCGGCGTTAATCGGCGTTCATCGGCGGCGAATAAAATCTAGCACTCAACGGTATCGCTGGCCGCGGCCCGAACCTTGCCGCTCTCCTCCATCGTCACCGTCAACTGCATTTCCTTCTTATTCCGGACCACCATCACGCTCTTGCTCCCGTGAGCACCGCGCAGCGCCATCGTGATATCGCGGGTGTTATTGATCGCCGTATCGTCCACCTTCACGATCACGTCCCCCGCCTTAATGCCTGCCTTCTCCGCGGCTGACCCCCTGTTCACCGCCTTCACCAGAACCCCGTTCTTCACGCCGAGAAACTCCGCGAATTGCGGCTCCTGATTCAGCGCCTCGCCCGTGATCCCGAGCACTCCGTTCATGCTGAACCCGCCGAAGCCCTGGAAATTCGGCATTTCCGGCCACACTTGCACCGACCCCGAAGGAGGCATGGGCGGCATCGGCGTCGCGGGCATCGAAGGAATGGTGAAGTTCCAGTTGCCGTCCGGACCCTGAATTACGCTCATCTTGTGCTCGGCGATGGTCGCCGTCAGCGTTTGCATCGCCCCGTTGCGCCATACTTCCAGTTTCACCTGCCGGCCCGCCGGCGTTTCGCTCACCAATCGCTGCAACTGCGCGATGCTTTGGATAGGCGTGCCGTTATAGTCCATGATGACGTCGCCTTCCTTGATGCCGGCTTTCGCCGCCGGACCATCCGGAGTGATCGACGTGATCAACGCCCCGCGCTCTTCCTTCAACTTCAAATTTTTCGCCTTCTCCGAATCGACGTCCTCGACGCCGATGCCGAGATACGATCCGTTCCGCGCCACCATGACGCTCGAACTCGAATTCGCGCTCCGCGCCCGCGCCTGCGCAAACGCGCCCTGCGGCACAGCGGCCGCAGCCAGCACCATGCATCCGATGGTCAATCCTGCTCGCATAACCCTGACACCTCTTACAAATGTTTAATAAAAATCGTGCCGCCCGTGCCCGTGATCTGCAGCAGCGGACCGCCGCCGTTCACCGCGCCTTCGGCCACCACTTGCGTACCCTGGCGCCGCGACGCCACGGTCGGAAACTCGCTGACGATCCGCCGCACCGAATCCGCCGTGCGGTTCGATGCCCGGATCCTCACACCCACGTTAGACGGAATCATCACCGTGATGTCACCATTTCCCGTCGCCAGAAACGAATCCGCCAATTTGCCGGCGATCAGCGTCGCGAAAATGCTGCCCATGGCTGTGCTCACGCGCATCGCGCCCGCAATATTGCCGATACTGATGCCACCGCTGCCGTTCTGGCACTGCACGCCCGCCGCCGCGCCTACGTGCACCGGACCACCCATGTTGCGCGCTGTCACGATACCGTTGGCCTTATCCACCACGATCTCTCCGCCGCCCGTAACCGCGTTCACCGGGCCGCCCGCGCTCCCGATCTGCACCTTCCCCGCCCCGGTCTGCGCACGCACGGCGCCGCCCGCCCGGTTGCACACGATGTCGCCGCCATTCGTCTCCAGTACGGCTTCACCGCCCACCGCCGCGACAGTGATTGGCCCGGCCGCCGTCGTGCAATGGAGCGCTGCCTTTACTTCCCCGACGTTCACGCGTCCCCCGCCCGTGGATAGGTTGCAGTTGCCTCTCACATCGTCGGCGGAAATCTCGCCCGCGCCCGAATTCACTTCGAGAGCCCCGTCGATGCCGCGCGCGTCCACAGCGCCATCGGTGGTCTCGATGTACACTCCATTACTCCTGGGAGCCTTCACCGACATTACCGAGAGATAAGCGCCGCCGGGCGCCGAAAGCACCAGTTCGCCGCGATCCACGCCCACCCGCACAGACGCATTTGCCAGCATCCGGCGAGCTTCGGCTTCGCTCCGCGCTTCCACTTTCACCTGCACCGTGTAGGTGACCGCGCCCCCCGGCGCCCCCTGCACCGTTACCGGACCATGCCCCACCACGTGCAGCCGTTGCCCGCCGCTGGCGGACCCGCTGAGGGTGCGCACCCAAACGCGCCCCTCACGACGGATTGTCTGTTCCTGCCCTACACACGCCGGCGCCATCAGCAGCGCCGGAATGAGCAGAGCGCTAGAAAATGCCGATCGACGCATTCATGTCCTTCAACGCCTTTTCGCACTTCAGGCGAACAGCGCTGTTATCTTCCTTTTGCACCACGTTTTGAAACACTCCCACCATAGAATCGTCCGGACTCGCCGCCAGTAAATCCACTGCCTGCATGCGCACCGCCGGATTCTCGTCCGCCTGCAGCACCTGCAACAGCGCCTTACGCACTTGCGGATCGCCGGCCAGCGGCTTCAACCCATCCAGCGCCTTCAACCGCACGCCCGCATTGGCGTCGTGCTCCAGCGCGTTCAGTAGCGCATCGCGCACGTCCGCCGAGCTGGAGTGGGCCTTCAGCAGGTCCATGCTCTCCGAACGCACGGCTGTATTCTCCTCATGCGCGGCCGCCAGCAGCAATCTGCGGACGTTCTCATCCTGCATGCTGCCGCTGATCTCCCTGCGCCGCGTCTCGTCGAAAGCGATCCGTACGCGCCCGGTGGCATCGGGCTGCACACTGCGGACCGTGGCGAACACATCTTCCGTCATGGGAGCGCCCGTGGCGGGCGCATTGATGCCGGGAACCGCGCCCGTAAACCGGGCGGCGAAAAATCCCACCGCCACCAGCGCCATCGCGCCCAGCGGCTGCGCGATCCGCACGGTTCCGAAGGTGTGCTGCAGCGCCTCCACGAACAACTCCCACGGGCCCTTCGACATCTTTTCCCGTTCCCTGCGCAACAGGGGCGCTCCGCCTTCCACCGCGGCGCGCAGATCGCCACGGCACTCGCTCAGCAGCCCGGCCGGGATTTCCATGCGCTGTGCGTCGAGCGCCGCCGCCAGCGCACGATGCCGCTCCAGTTCCGCCGCGCAGGACGGACACTCGTCCAAATGGCTTTCCACCAAGTCCTCTTCCTCGGGCGGAATTTCACCATAGTAATAGAGCGGAATGAGCTTCAAGACGGAATCGCAACTCATAGAAAATCTCCCAACACGCTACGCATTTTCTGGGTCGCCCGGAAGAGGCAATTCTTGGCGGCTTCCTCCGTGGTTCCCAGCATTTCCCCAATGGCGCGCAGCCGCAAACCCTGGTAGTGACGCAGTTCGAACACCATGCGCTCGCGGGGTGTCAAACCCGCCAGCGCGCCTTCGATTCTTTCCTTCAACTGCCGGTTCAGCATGGTGCGCTCGGGGTCGGCTTCGGCATCGTCTTCTTCGAAGCCGTCCAGCCGGTCCATTGGCCCTTCGCTGGTGTCCACCACCGCCGGTTCTTCCTTTCGCACCTTGCGCTTCCGCAACTGGTCCAGACAGATGTTGGTTACGATCCGGTACAGCCACGTATGAAAGCTGCAATCGAACCGGAACGTGTGGAGGTTCCGGTATACCCGGAGAAATGCCTCCTGATACACGTCGCGCGCATCTTCGGGCGAGCGCAGAAGGTTCATGGCAAGCCGGAGCACACTTTGGTCGTAGGCGCGGACCAGGCTCTCGAAAGCGTCCTGATCTCCGCGCTGGGCAGCCCGGATCAACGAATCGACTTGTGGACTCAAACGGGCCCCAACCGCACCAGCCGCGTTCTGCGACATATCTCAACCGCGCCGTTAGCGCGCAACCAACTCCAGTCTCAATTTTCTACTAGGTTCGACGCGGGTGTGGCAAATTGGTCACGGCGGGTGTTCGAAATCGGTACCGAAATTGCGCGTTCCTCACACAGCACATCTGCTTCCGGCCCCGAAATTGCCAGATTCACCCCTCGGAACCGCAAATGTCTGAAAACTCAGCGCTCCCTGAGGGCCGAATGGACCGGAAGGGACACACCGGCGCGTCGATTTGGATGCTGCTGCTTTGTCTCTCCACCTTCACGTTGAGCTATGCCGCTGCCCAATCCGTTAGTACTGTCATCCTCACCCAGGAATCGCTGCGCTTCGCCGCAGTGGATTCGCGCGGCAACGTCGTTACTCTACAAGGCGGCCGTATCGCGTCATACGACCCCACCGGACGCCTGGCGCTCGTCCTCCCGGCGCCAGCCATAAACGCGTTTCTCACCACATTCGCGCTCGATTCCGCCGATCGCATCTACCTCGCCGGCTTTGACGGGCAGAACATCGCGACCATCGTCTCTCCGACGCGCCCATCCTGGACGTCCGCCCTGAACGGCACGCCATTTCGCCCGGTCGGCATGGTCTTCGACGCCCAGGATAACCCGGTCGTCCTCGGCAGCGACAGTAATCTGGGACGCGGCATTTTCAACACTCGCGTTGTAAAACTCGACATCAACACCGGCGCGATCCTCGCCGAGTATCGTTTCCCCCTTTCGACGCCCACCGCCATCGCAACCGATGCCGCCGGCCGCCTTTATGTAACCGGAATAGCAGGCGACGCCCCGTTCCCCACGACTCCAGGAGCGTACCAGGAGGCGCCGACCACCGCTTCGTGGCAAGCCTTTGCCGCGCGAATCGATCCGTCGTTACAAAAGCTGGAAGCTTCTACGCTGGTGGCGGGGCTGTACCCTTCCTCGATCGCTCCCGGACCGGACGGCAGCATGTATCTGGCCGGCAGCAGTCCCGTCCCGATAGTGCCCACCACCCCGGGCGCATTCGAACCGGCAGCGCCCGCGCACCGGCTCCCACCCACGAATCCGCCGCGCAGCATCTTCGCGCCGCTCACCTACGGCTGGGTTCTGCACTTGAGCGCCGATTCCGCCCGGCTGCTCGCCGGAACGTACCTGGCCGGCAACGGCAGCGACGGCATAGCGTCGCTGTCAGTGGACACAGATGGCAATCCCGTGGTCTCCGGCTACACGCAATCGACGGACTTTCCGCCTACCGGCGCGAGCGCCGTCCCTTGCGGACCCGCGGCCGTTCGCCAGTTCTTCGGCGCGGCTTTCGTTACGAAACTGGATCCGAATCTTTCGGCCGTGCTCGGGTCAGCTCTCGTTCCGCAGACCACGCTCGAAACGTCAAAGGTCTTCTCGGGCGACACTGTTTACGGCACGGCACTCGCCGGCGAACGCATCTATCAGATCAACCTCAACGCCAACTCGGCGGTGGCATGCATCGTGAACGGCGCCAGCTATTTGGTGGAGGACGTCGTAGCGCCCGGGCAATTGGTGACCATTTTCGGCGCGGGCTTGAGCAACGTGCAGGTGTTCGACAGTGGCGTAGCGGTGCCCGTTCTGGCGCAGCTTGACACGCAGATCACCGTGGCCATTCCGCTGAACTTCTCGCCCGGCGAAGGCAGTCTGGACCTGTTTTTTCGCGGTGCTCTCGTGCAGCACTGGCCGGTGCACACCGTGCAACAGAACCCCACTGCCCTGCTGCGTTTCGGCGACGACGGCCAGCTTGTCTTCGATTCCTATCAGCCCACCGCGCTCGCCGACGCGCTCAATGAGGACGGAACCCGCAACGCCGCCGCCAATCCCGCCCACGCGAACTCCACCGTCACAATCTTCGCCACAGGTTACGCCCAGGCCACCGGCGGGTATGTGGAAGCCAACGGAACCAAATATCCGGTGACGGTCGAAGAAATCCCCGATCGCACACCGCCCGTCCGGGCTGTCCGCTTCCAGATTCCCCCGGTGGGCACGGATGTAGTTTCGACTCTCCCTTTCAGCCTAGGCAACAACCCCGCCGTCTTCATCTACGTAGCAAAGTAGTCACTCCCGAGGTAGCGACCGGTCTCCAGACCGGTTGCAGGCGAACGCAGTTCGCCTAACCGTTTTCCGCTACCCCAGTCTAACTACCGTAGCCAAACTATGGGAACTCACGCCGACATACCTCCCGGAACGCTTTACATGCTCATCTTCCGCTCCCTCAACCGCCTCGGGCCGATGCACGGGTACGGAATCGCCCAGTTTATCCAGCAGACCTCTGAAGACATTCTGCATGTGGAAGAGGGCTCTCTCTACCCCGCCCTGCAGCGCATGCTCATCAAAGGTTGGGTAGCGGCCGAATGGAAACAATCGGAGAACAATCGCCGCGCCCGGTATTACAGTCTCACGCCGGAAGGCCGCAAGCAGATGGCCCGCGAGGTGAAGGAATTCGCGCTCGTCACCCGCGCCATCGAGCGCATCATCGAGGCTTGAATCATGCGCGAACTCCTGCGACGCCTTCATTACCTGCTGCACCGCGACAGCTATGAGGCCGATCTCTCCGAAGAGATGGCGCATCACCTCGACATGCTGGAGCAGGAGCGCCCTTCCGCAACCGCCGCGCGCAAACAGTTCGGCAATGTCACCTATTTAAAAGAGGAGAGCAGAAACATGTGGACCTTTCGCTTTCTCGAACAGACAGCCCAGGACCTGCGCTACGCCGTGCGCGGCATGGCAGCGAATAAACTGTTCACCCTCGCCGCCATCGTTTCCCTGGCGCTGGGAATCGGCGCGAACACGGCGATTTACAGTTTCATGGACGCCATCCTCCTGCGTTCGCTGCCGGTGCAGCAGCCGGACAATCTGGCAGTCCTGAAGTGGCACGCGCCGGGGTGGCCGAAAGTCATCGCGCACGCCAACGGCTCCGTCAATCGATACGGCAAGGACGGCTCGCTGAGTCCCAACTTTCCGTATGGCTTCTTCGAGTCCATCCGCGGCCACAACTCAGCCTTCACCGTCCTCTTCGGCTACACCTACGTGCAGAACTTCAACGCCGTGGTAAACGGCCGGCCGGAAACGGCGGCGGGCGGATTTGTCTCCGGCAATTACTTCGGCGGCCTGGGCGTGCCTCCCGCCGCGGGACGCCTGATCGCGCCGGATGACGACCGTGCCGGAGCCCCGAACATCGCGGTCATCACGTATCCGTACTGGGTGGAACGCTTCAACTCCGATGCCTCGGTCGCCGGCAAATCGCTCCTCTTGAACAACACAGCTTTTACCATCATCGGGGTCACCGCGCCCGGATTTTACGGAGTGGATCCCGAAGGCGCGCCCAAGTTCTTCCTGCCGATTCACACCATCCCGGCCATCTCTCCCGATCCCGTTGACGAGAACCGCCAGCGTTTCTTTGACGACCGCTCCTATTGGGTCGAGATGATGGGCCGCCTTCGCCCCGGAGTGCGCATGGAACAGGCGCAAGCCGAGCTGCGCGCGAAATTCACGGCGTTCGCCGCGAACACCGCCCCCACGGCCAAAGAGCGCGAAGGACTTCCCGAACTCTTTCTGGACCCGGGCCGCGCGGGCCTCGATTCGCTGCGCCGCGCATATTCCAGCGCCATTTTCGTGTTGATGGCGATGGTCGGGCTGATTCTTGCGATCGCCTGCGCCAATCTAACGAATCTGCTGCTCGCACGGGCCGCCGCCCGGCGCCGCGAAATGGCGGTGCGGCTCAGTCTGGGCGCAGGCCGTGCGCGCATCGTACGTCAGATGCTGACGGAAAGCCTGCTCCTGTCGCTTACGGGAGGTGTGCTCGGCATTGCAGTCGCGGTCGCGGGCGTTCGTCTCATCACTGCTCTGCTGGCCAACGGCCGCGAGAATTTTACGCTTCGCGCCACCGTGGATTGGCCGGTGCTCGCCTTCACCTTCGCGCTCGCGGCCGCCGCCGGGGTCATTTTCGGACTCGCTCCCGCGCTGCAAGCCACCAAGGTCGATTTCACCGCCGGGTTGCGCGAGGCCCGCACCCACGGAACGGAATCTCGCTGGCGCGGAGTCACCTTGCGCCACTTCCTGATCGCGTCGCAAATCGCCATCTCCATGCTGCTGGTGCTGACCGCCGGCCTCTTCCTGCGCACGCTCGTCAAGTTGCACTCCATCGATGTGGGCTTCAATCGCGAGAACGTTCTGCTGGTCGCCGTCAATGGCCGGCAAGGCGGGTATCGCGGGCAGGATCTGGCTCGCTTCTACGAAGAGCTGCTGCGGAAATTCCGCGAATTGCCCGGAGTGCGCGCCGCCTCCGCATCCCAATTCCCGCTTGTCTCGCACTTCATCAATACGGAGGATGTTCACATCGCCGGCAGCGACAAACCGGGTGGGGACTCGGACGCGCTGGCCATCGACCCGCAATTCCTCGCTACCATGCAAATCCCACTGCTCGCCGGCCGCGACCTGACGAGGCAGGACCTCGCGACGCCCGGCGTAGCTGTCGTAAACGAGAAATTCGCCAGACAGTTCTTAGGCGCGGAAAGCCCGCTCGGACGCCGCTTCACCATCGGTAAAAACGCCGTCGCGGAGACTTTTGAAATCGTCGGAGTTGCCCGCAACGCGCATTACAATTCCCTGCAGGAAAAGGACGATCCGGTTTTCTATGTGCCCTACACCCACAGCCTGAGCAAGTTAGGCCGCCTCTTCTTCGAGCTTCGCGCCGCAGGCGACCCCACCGGTCTTACCGGCTCGGTCCGCCGCATCGTGCACGACGCCAGCCCCACCGTCGCCATCACCGAGATCTCGACGCAGGCGCAGCGCATCGAGCAGACCATCTCGCAGGAACGCACCTTCGCAACTTTGGGCGGTTGCTTCGCCGGCCTCGCCCTGCTCATCGCCTGCGTCGGCCTGTACGGCGCCATGTCCTATATGGTGGCGAGACGGACAAGCGAGATCGGCATCCGCATGGCGCTCGGCGCAGCCCGCGGCGGAATCGTCTGGATGGTCCTGCGTCAGGTCGTCGTGCTCGCTGCCATCGGATTGGCAGCCGGTTATGGCGCGGCACGCCTGACCGCCCATCTCATTACGACATTCCTCTACGGTGTGAAACCGAATGACAGCGTCACCACGGCCGTCGCTGCCGGCATTTTGCTTTCGGCCGCGCTGATCGCGGGCTATTCCCCGGCGTGGCGGGCGGCGTGTATAGACCCGTCGCGAGCCCTTCGCAACGAATAACATGACGACAGCAATCCTTGCCTGTCGTGCCGCGCTTGCGCCGCCTTGTGTGAGTGTTCACACATAACGGATCGCCCGCACTTGTTAGAATCGGAACTCCGTGGATGCGCCACTGATCCTCCTCGCTGATGACGAAGAGTCTGTGCGGTCCTATGTCTCGGCCATTCTGGACCGTGCGGGTTATCGACTGCTCCAGGCACGCGATGGCGTCGAGGCGCTCGAGCTTGCGCGCGCGCACGGTCCCATCGATCTGGTGCTCACTGACGTCCGCATGCCCCGCATGGACGGCATCGCGCTCGCCAATGCAATCCTCGGCGAAACACCCGCCGTTCCGGTGATCTACATCTCCGGTTATCCGCTCCCCATGGCGGAAGAGGATTCGCATGCGTGCGTAGCTCTCGCCAAGCCCTTCACCCGCCAGGCTCTCCTGGACGCTATCGGCAAATGCCTCCAGAAGACACGGAACGCGGGAGGGTCGGACTGCTGATGCGCTCTCTCGCGGTGCTCCTCGGTGCGGCCCTCTTCGCCGCTCGCGGGCAAAGCGGCTCATCCGGCGACCTGAAGAAAATGTCCTTGGAAGAGCTCTCCGCGGTCGAAGTCACCACGCCGTCCAAAGAGCCGGTCAAAGCCTTTCGCACTCCCGCCGCCGTCTACGTCATCACCGGCGACGACGTTCGCCGCGCAGGCGCCAAGTCGCTCCCCGAAGCTCTCCGCCTCGTCCCCGGCGTGGAAGTCGCGCGCATCAATTCGAGCCGCTACTCCATCGGCATCCGCGGCTTCGGCACGCGCCTCTCGCGCTCCGTGCTGGTACTTATCGATGGCCGCGAAGTCTACACTCCGCTCTTCGCGGGAACCTATTGGGAAGCGCAGGATACACTCCTCGAAGACATCGATCGCATCGAAGTGATCCGCGGACCCGGCGGCACCATTTGGGGACCGAACGCCGTCGATGGCGTAATCAACATCATCACCAAACCCGCCAAACTGACCCGCGGCGATTACGTCTCCGCCGGCGGAGGCAACCAGCAGCAGGGAGCCTTCGCTTACCGCCACGGCGGCGGCAACGGCGACACCCTGAATTACCGTACATACGCCAAGGCCTTCACCCGCGGACCCGAAGAACATGCCGACGGCAGGAATTACGACGACTGGCGCGGCACCCAAGCCGGATTCCGCGCCGGCTTCGCCGCCGGTCCGCACGATTCGCTGACGGTGCAGGGCGACATCTATACGGAGAAAGTCGGCGAACTGGTGAACCCCACCAGCTATGCCCCGCCTTTCTCCACCATAGTCTCCGGGAACGCCGCCCTTTCCGGCGGCAACATTCTGGCGCGCTGGGAAAAGACGTTGGCAGGCGGCGGCGACGTCCAGGTGCAGGCATACATCGACCACACCAGTCACGAAGAAGTGAACCTCGCCGATTACCGGACGAAGTTCGACGTCGATTTCGTCTCTCACCTCCCGCTCGGCCACCGTCACGCGCTCACCTGGGGCTTGGGCGCCCGCGTCGATCCCATTCACGACAAGGTGGTTGTCACGGGCTTGCAGTTCCTCCCCGAACACCGCACCGATTCCCTCGTCACTGGCTTCGTCCAGGATCAAATCGCGCTCGTCGATAACCGGCTCTCCGTTGTGCTAGGCACCAAACTCCTGCGCACCAACTTCACCGGCCTGCAAACCGAACCCAGCGCGCGCCTGCTATGGACGCCGTCGGACAAGCAAACGGTTTGGACCGCTTACACGCACGCCGTGCGAACGCCTTCGGACGTGGAGGAGAACTTCTTCCTCGTCGGACTGACCGGTCAGACGGTCAACGGCACGGTGTTGCTCGCGCGCTTCGATCCCGATACGAAGTTCGCACCGGAGCAGTTGAACGGAGTCGAGCTCGGTTACCGCCGGCTGATTGCCGGCAGCGTGTTGCTGGACGTTTCCAGTTTTTACAACCATTATCACGATCTGGAAGATCTGGAATTCACCGGTTCCATCTTCCCCGAAGACAATCCGCCCCCATTCCACTATCTCTTGCCCGCCGGCTTCCACAACGGGCTGCGCGGCTATACCAAGGGCATCGAGATCGCCCCGGAGTGGCGTCCCGCGCCATGGTGGCGCATCCGCGGATCCTATTCCTACCTGCACATGAACATCGGCAAGTCGCCCCGTTCCACAGACGTCGGCACCATTCCGGGAATCCTCGGGGCGAGCCCGCATCATAAAGGCGACATCACGTCGTCTTTCGACATCGGCAACAGCCTGCAGCTCGATCTCACCTTCCGCCGCGTGGACGCCCTCCTCGGCGTGCCCGCCTACTCCACTGCTGATGGCCGCATCGCGTGGCGCCTCACGCAAAATGTGGAGCTGGCATTCGCCGCAAGAAATCTCCTGCAGCCCCACCACATCGAATTCTCGGACGACCCCGGTTCTCTGGTCGGAATACGGCGGAGCGGATACCTCGAACTCTCATGGCGCCGCTAAGGTGGGGCACACTCTTTCTCGCGATCTGCGCGTCCGCGCCGCACGCGAAGCCCGAGGAACCGTCCGAATATAAAGTCAAAGCCGCGTTCCTCATGAACTTCACAAAGTTCGTGGAGTGGCCGCCCTCCGCATTTGCCGATAGCTCCTCACCCCTGACCATCTGCGTCATCGGCGACGATCCCTTTGGCTCGGACCTCGACCAGGCCGTCGAAGGCGAAACCGCCGGCGGGCGCCGCCTCGCCGTGCAGCGCATGCGCCGCACACCCGCGCCCAAGACGTGCCAAGTGCTCTTCATTCCGCGCAACGAAAAGGGTACAGCCGAGCTGCTGCAAGCAGCCGGACCTGGAGTTCTTACGGTCGGCGATCGCGATAACTTTCTTTCCGAGGGCGGCATGGTCACGTTCGTGCTTCACGCGCGCCACGTCCGGTTTGACATCAATCTGCCCGCCGCCTCCAAAGCGGGACTCACCATCAGCGCGCGGCTGCTCGCCGTCGCACGGGCGGTGCTGCGATGAGGCTCGTTCAACTGTTCCGCAAAGCTCCCATCAGCCGTAAGTTGCTGCTCATCATCGCCGCCACCAGCGGACTGGCGTTGGCCCTCGCCGGCATAGGCATCGTCTTCGCCGATTCCTATGTATTCCACCGCGACATGCAGCACGACCTGACCGGCCTGGCCCAAATCATGGGGGACAACACCTCGGCCGCGCTGCTCTTCGACGATAGAAACGTCGCGCACGACACGCTCAGCGCTCTCAAAGCGCGCCCTCACCTCGTCGCGGCGTGCCTTTACCAGGAGGACGGCTCGCAATTCCAGGACTATATCCGCAAAGGTTCGAATTTTGCCTGTCCGATCTTTCATCCTGGAGAGTCGATCGAGACGAGCGCCGAAGCGCTAACTCTCTGGCATCAGATCTACGTGCAAGGCAGCCGGGCGGGAACTCTGTTGCTTGTCTATGACCTGCAGGAATTCCCGCAGCGCATGCTCCTTTACGCGGGCATCGTGCTCGGCATGATCCTGCTCGCCAGCCTGGCCGCCCTGGGTCTTTCATCCAGCATGCGGGGCCTGATCGCCACGCCCGTGGCACGGCTTGCCGCCGCGTCCCAGCGCGTAACCGAAAGCGGCGATTACAGCGTGCGCGTGCAGAAGGAATGGCAGGATGAAATGGGCGTTCTGGTGGATGCCTTCAACGGCATGCTCGCGCGCGTGCAGACCCGCGACAGCGAATTGCAGGAAGCCCGCAACTCGCTCCAAACCACCCTGAACAGCATCGGCGACGCAGTGATTTCCACGGACTCCGCCGGCAACATCGTCTTCACCAACCCGGTCGCCCGTGCATTGCTGCGCCGCTCGGAGCGCGACCTCACCGGCAAGCCCATCGGCGGCGTCTTCCGCATCGTCAACGAAGCTACGCGTCTCCCCGTCGAAAGTCCGGTCGATCGCGTCCTCGCCGAAGGCGCAATCGTGGGGCTCGCCAATCACACAGTCCTGATCGCCTCCGACGGCACGGAAGTTCCCATCGACGACAGTGCGGCGCCGATTTTACAGAATGGCCGCGTGGCCGGCGTTGTGCTCGTTTTTCGCGACATCAGCGAGCGCCGCCGCGCGCAGCAGGACGCGGCGTATCTTGCCGCCATCGTGGAGTCCAGCGACGATGCGATCGTCGGCAAAACCACCGGCGGCGTCATTCAAAGCTGGAACCACGGCGCCGAGCACATCTACGGCTATACCGCCGCCGAGATGATCGGCCACTACATGCGCGAGTTATACCCGCCCGACCGCGTGCATGAGGAATCCGATATTCTCGAACAGCTCCGCCAGGGCAATCGCATTGTCCACATTGAGACCGTGCGCATACGCAAAGACGGCACGGTGCTGGATATCTCCCTTACTGTTTCGCCCATCCGCGACCGCGGCGGACAGGTGGTGGGCATCTCGCACGTCGCCCGCGACATCACCGAACAGAAGCGCGCCGCCGAGCAGATCCGTCACACACAAAAACTCGAGAGCCTCGGCGTGCTCGCCGGAGGCATCGCGCACGACTTCAACAATCTGCTCACCGGCATTCTCGGCAACGCCAGTCTCGCCATCGAAGATCTGCCGCCTTCCTCGCCCGCGCGCCCCGCGCTGCAAGCGGTGGTGGCGGCCAGTGAACGCGCCGCCCAGCTCGCCCAGCAGATGCTCGCGTATTCCGGAAAGGGTCGCTTCGTGCTGGAGCAGATCGATCTCTCGCAGCACGTCCGCGACACCCTGCCGCTGATTCGGGCATCCATCCCGCCCACCGTGGAGCTCCGCCTGCGCCTCGCCGAGAATCTCCCGCGCATCGAAGCCGATCCGGGTCAGATCCAGCAGGTGCTGATGAACATCATCATCAACGGCGCCGAGGCGATTCCGGAAGGAGTGCATGGCGTCGTCACCGTCACCACCAGGCGCGACGGCGACTACATTGCTTTCGAAGTCGCCGACACCGGCTCCGGCATGGATGAGGCGACCAAGGCGCGTATTTTCGACCCCTTCTTCACCACGAAATTCACCGGCCGCGGGCTTGGCTTGTCCGCGGTGATGGGCATTGTGCGCGGGCACAAAGGCTCAATCGACGTCACCAGCGAGCGCGGGAAAGGGTCCACCTTCCACATCCTGCTACCCATTTCGACGCAAGCGGCCCCCGAGATCCACGATCCCGCGCGGCATCCCGAAGCCGCGGCGCAAGACGGCGGCACGGTCCTCATCATCGATGACGAGCAGGTAATCCGCACCGTCGCCAAGCTGACACTCGAGCGTTACGGTTATACCGTGCTCGTCGCCGAAGACGGAGCTCGCGGCGTCGAAATATTTCGCGAGGAAAACGGGCGGCTGCGCTGTGTGGTTCTGGACCTCACCATGCCCGTCATGAGCGGCGAAGAAGCGCTCGCCCGCTTAAAAGAGATTCGCTCCGACATTCCGATTATTCTCTCCAGCGGCTTCAATGAAGCCCAGGCCGTGCAGCGCTTCGAAGGCAAAGGCTTGGCCGGCTTCCTGCAAAAGCCCTACAAGGCCGGAGCGCTCCTCGAAAGCGTCCGAACCGCGATCGGCAAGTAGGTACCGGCCTCCCGGCCGGTACCAGTCGCGCAAAGCGCGCCAGAATTCCTACTGCCGACCGATCCACTGCGCAACCTTGTCCAACACCGCCGGAGCAACCGTAACCTCGATCTTCTCGTACTCCATCGTGCCGCCCGTTTCCGCCGGCTGGAACAGGTGATTCAACCCGGGCATTTCCACGATCTCCGCGCGCTTGTTGCCGCCTTCTTCGAACGCCTTCCGAATCGGAGGAAGATTCAGCGCGGCTGGAACCTGCAGGTCCTTGGACCCATTCAGCACCAGCACCGGACACTTCACCAGCTTCAGCGCGGGGACCGGATCGTACGTGAAGAAGTAGCGCATCCACGGCGTATCCAGCGCGCTTAGCATTTTCGTCCCCAAGTCTCCGAACTGCTCCTGTACATGCTTCCGAAGCGTCGCGGAATCGCTCGATTTTTCCACGAGCCCAATCATCATGGCTATGGCCGACGCAGCCTGCTTCGCGGCCTCGGGCGGCACTCCCGCTGCCTCGCTCAAGAGCCGGTTCTGCTCCGGCAACAGCACGTCGCCGCGAACTCCCGGACCCGCCATCATCACCGCGAACGCCACGTCGGGATTGCGCGAGGCAACCAGCGGCGCGATCATCCCTCCTTCGCTGTGGCCCACCAGTCCGACCTTCTTCGCATTCACATCGGGCCGCGATTTCAGAAGCGCGACCGCCGCTTCGGCGTCACTCGCGAAATCCATGGTGGTGGCGTTTTGATAATCGCCCTTCGATTCGCCGATGCCGCGCTTGTCGTACCGCAGCACCAGCACGCCGCGTCGCGACAGATGATCCGCAAGCACCAGAAACAGCCGGTGCCCCATGATGCTCTCGTCGCGATCGTTCGGCCCCGATCCGTGAATCAGCACAGCCGCCGGAAACGGTCCGTTGCCCCGCGGAATGCTCACCGTCCCAGCCAGCGTCACGCCGGGCGCCTTCGGATTGGCGAACGTGATTTCCTCCACCTTGTATGGGTACGGCCTCGACGGTGTTTGCGGACGCTTCGGCGGAGTGATTCCAGTTTCGGTTCCGCGCTTCAGCGTCAGCGGAATGTCGCCCGCGCCCTGGTTCCACGTGCCCGAAAGCGAAGAGCGATCCGCCGACAAGGTGCCTTCGAATCTGCCCATCACCGCCGTGACAAGCAAAGTCAGCGTTTCGCCGCTCCGTGTCACTTCCGCAACCGGAACGCCCTTCGTGCCCTGATCCGGACTGTCGAGCGTTGCCACCAGTCCGTTCACCGTTCCCGCAATATGGACGACCAGTCGTAACCTGGCGGGGCCGCCTTCGAGCGTGCCGCTCCACGCGCCGTCCAGGTCGCTCGTCAACATCCTCCTCAGCACCAGCGGAAAAGGCTGTCCCTGATTCCACGTGCCCACGATGGCATTCCCGTCCGCGCTGAGCTTTCCGTTATACGTGCCGTGAATCGCTTCGCTGGCGAAGGTGACCCTATCGCCCGTTAGCGCAATGGAGGAAAGCGGAATGCCGTTGGAGCCCTGATCGACGCTGTCCATGCTCCCCTTCAGCGCCCCGGGCGCTCCCGACAAGTGGATGACCAGCCGCAGTCCGCCACCGGGAACTTCCAGCGTGCCTTGCCACAATCCGCCAAGCGGCGGTTGCGCGAAACAGGAGCCGGCAACCAAAAACGCCATACCCCACTTCATGCGAAGCAGAGTACCACCAGGCAGCGCCGCTCAGGCCCCCGGCACAACCGCGTGCAGCACGTGATACGCCAGCCAGGCGATCACCGCGGCAGCCGGTATCGTCCAAACCCAAGCCCACACGATATTCCGCGCAATCCCCCACCGCACCGCCTTCAACCTGTGGATGCTGCCCACACCGGCGATCGCCCCGGCAATCGCATGCGTCGTCGACACCGGAAGCCCGATGCGCGTCGCAATCAGCACTGCCGTAGCCGCGCCCGTCTCCGCGCAGAAGCCGCTACGCGGACGCAGTCGCGTCAAACGGCCGCCCATGGTGTGCACGATGCGCCACCCGCCGCTCAGCGTGCCAAGCGCAATCGCCGTATACGCCGCCATGATCACCCAGAGATGGATATCGAAAGTCTTCTGATATCCGCTGGTCACCAGAACGCCGGTTATGAGCCCCATCGTTTTCTGCGCATCGTTCGCGCCGTGCGAAAGACTGAACGTGGCCGCCGACAGCAATTGCAATTTGCGGAAATATTTGTCCATCTTCGACGGACTCGAATTGCGGAACAGCCAGTACACCGCCACCATCAGAAAGTACGCCGCCACCAGCCCGATCACCGGCGCCGCAAAGATGAACAGGATCGTCAGCGGCCATTCGCCGAGAATCAAGCCGTCGAAGCTATGCGCCGCGCCGCGCACAACTCCGGCATGCGCCACCGCCGCCCCGGCATACCCGCCGATCAGCGCGTGCGAAGAGCTGGTGGGCAATCCCAGCCACCAGGTAATCAGGTCCCAAACGATCGCGCCGATCAAACCTGCCAGAATGACATACGGCGTCACCAGGTCGAGGTTGACGAAACCCTTTCCGACGGTCTTGGCCACCGCCGTGCCAAAAATGAATGCCGCGGCGAAATTGAAGAACGCCGCCCACAGGACCGCCTGAAACGGCGTCAGCACACGCGTCGCAACCACCGTCGCGACGCTGTTGGCGGCATCGTGAAAACCATTGATGTAGTCGAAAATCAGCGCAATCGCGATGATGAGGACAGCGAGAGAGAAAACGCTCATCGGCCTAGCTGTTCTTGACCACTACGTTCTGCAAAACATCGGCCACGTCTTCGCAGCTATCGATGGTGTCTTCGAAAAAGTCATACACCTCTTTCAACTTGATGAGCGTGATAGGATCTTTTTCCTTATCGAACAACTCAACCACTGCGCTGCGCCCGATGCGGTCGGCTTCGTTCTCCAGCCGGTTGATCTCGATGCAGTGCTCCATGATATTGCCGTTCTTTTCGAGCGCTTCAAACGCCCGGTGCAAGCCCCTGCCGCACCCTGCCACAAGCTCCGCCAGCGACACCATATTCGGCGGAATCGGATCGATGCGATAGGAGACCAGGCGGTGCGCCGTGTCTTCCATGCCATCCAGCACGTTGTCGAGCGCCGCCGAGATGTTGTGTATATCCTCGGGATCGATGGGCGTGATGAACGTCTGATTCAGCCGCGTGTAAATCTCATGGATCACTTCGTCGCCGCGGTGCTCCAGAAGATTGATTTCCGTGGCAATGGTCGCCATCCGCGCGGACCCGAACTTCACACCTTCCAGCAGCAGACGGCTGGCCTCGGAAATAATCGATACCTGTTTGAGAAACAGGTGGTAGAACTTTTCTTCGCGCGGGAGCAGTCTCATAAGAGGGGCAGAATCAGGACAACCCTATCTTAATGAATTTGTTACAGTCCGGTCAATGAAATGCTGCGGAATGGTTACGTTTCCGACAGGATGGGAAACAATTCGCCCCGTTCCTCGGGCATTTCGGGCCCATCCACGTTCAAAAACCGCGGATCCAGCAAACGGCTGGGGTCCAGATTGCCCATCGCCGAGAGCATGTTCTCTTTGAGATGCGGATAGTCGCGCTCGAGCTCGGCGAAGTGGTCGCGCAACGATCGCCGCACCGTCCCGGTGCGCTGCGAGCATCCGCACGGAATCACGGGAATCCCCAGCGATTCGGCGTAGGCGCGCGTCACATCCTCGGTCACAAACACCAGCGGACGAATCAGCCGGTATTCGCGATTCCGGCTCCACGTCACCGCCGGCAGCGCGCTCAGTTTTCCGGTGAACATCGCATTCCGCAGCAGCGCCTCGCAAAAATCGTCGGCCGTATGCCCGAATGCAATCACGTTCGCGCCAAGGTTGTGCGCGATCTCGTAAACCGCCCTGCGACGGAAGCGGCTGCACACATCGCACCCATGCCCGGGCTGCTCTTCCAGCAGGCGAAGCGACGGCGAATCGGTGAAATACGTCCACTCCACCCCGCGCTGCTTCAGATATTCGCCCATCGGCTGAAACGGACTCAGAAACTTTCCCTGCTCCACGGTAAACGCGCAAACCGAAAAGTCGATCGGAGCGCGTTTCTGCAACAGCAGCAGCGCTTCCAACAGCGTGACGGAGTCCTTGCCGCCGGAAACGGCAACAGCCACGCGATCCCCCGGCCGGATCATCTGGAAACGCGCGATAGCCTCCCCGGTCTTGCGAAGCAAAGTCTTTTGAAGGTCCACTAGCCCAATTATACTGACGAGTGGCGACAGGAATCTTTCCTGTCGCGCAACACGAACTCCCCTCTCGCCCACCTCGCGCTCCGCGTCGAGACATAATAGGAGCATCGTTTTGAGCCGCTCCCGCCTCATCGCGCTCTTCGCCCTTGCCGCCGCCGCCGTGCTCGCCACCGCTGCCCTCCGCATGCGACCGCCCGGCCCGCTTCCCGACTTTCCCCGCCTCGTCCTCTGGGCCTGGGAAATGCCCGAACGCCTCACCTTCATCGACCCGCATACCGCCGCCGTCGCCTTCCTCGCCCGCACCATCCGATGGCGCGCCGCCGGACTCGATTCCCGCCCTCGCCTGCAGCCCCTCTCCATCCCGCCAGGCGCCGCGCTCATCGCTGTCGTCCGTCTGGAATCCGCCGGCGGCCAACTCCCGGACGCCGAAGTCGTCGCCGCCGACGCCGTGCGCGCCGCATCCCTTCCCGGCGTCCGCGCCCTCCAAGTCGATTTCGACGCCCGCCGCTCCGAGCGCGATTGGTATCGCGACCTCCTCGGCCGCATCCGAGAAAAGCTGCCGCCCGCCATGCCCCTCCAGATCACTGCCCTCGCCTCCTGGTGCCAGGGCGATCGCTGGATGCCCGGACTGCCCGTCGCCGAAGCCATTCCCATGCTCTTCCGCATGGGAGCGGGCGAGCGCTTCGACGGCGCCGATTTCCGCGAGCCCCTCTGCCGCGCCAGCCTCGGCTTGGACCCCGCCGAGCTCCCCGTCGCCCTCCCGCACGGCCGCCGCATCTATCTGTTCTATTCCCATCCGTGGACCGCCGAAAGCTACCGCGCGGCCCTTCATCTTGCGAGCAAACTCCAATGAAGAAACTGGCCCCTCTTGCGCTTCTGTTCGCGCTCGGCGCGATGCTGCTGAATCCGCCTGATAGCGACGCCTGCGGCCCCTTTCTACCCGAAGCGCAATTCGCCTTCATTCACCAGCCGACCCTCGGGGCCTTTTTCGCCGGCCGCCTCGGCATCGTCAAGCCCGAGTATTACCGCAAGTACCTCGTCGCGGCCTACCGCTACTTCGGCGGCGTTCCCCTCACCAAGGCGGAGATCGATGGGCCAGCCGCACCTCCCGCCCGTTCCGGCACTGCCCCGGACCGCTGGCTCGCCGCCCGCAACGCCGTGCCCGGTGTGAAACCTATCCCCTCCATTGACGCCTTTCGCTTTTTCCAACGCGGCACCGAATACATCAACTTCCAGAACTGCCTCGACGATTCCTTCGACTCCGCCGCCTCCACTCTCGCCGCCCGCAGCAAACAGTGGGGCGCGTCCGCTCCCGCAACCCTCGACTGGCTCGCCGGCCAGGATGCCGTCTTCGCCAACTGCGGCGACAATCCGCCCCTCCAACTCCCCGCCCCCGCGCCCGCATCCGCCGACCCGATCCTGAAAGCCGACCGTCAATACCAGCGCGCCGCCGCCCTCTTCTACGCCATGCACTATGACGAAGCCGACTCCGCCTTCCGCGACATTCGCCAGCCGTACCTCGCCGCCCGAGCCCTCCTCCGCAAAGCCACCGTCGCCGGCGCCGAATCTCTGCCGCAAGCGGAAACCGCCCTCCGCGCCGTCCTCGCCGACCCCGCGCAGCGCCGCTTCCACGACTCGGCGCGCGGACTCCTCCTTTTCATTGCCGGCCGCCTCCATCCCATGGACCGCATGACCGCACTCGCCGCCGCCCTCTCCCAACCCGACCCGAAATTCGATGACGACCTCACCGACTTCACGGCGCTCTGGGACCGCTCCAATGCCGGCCCCGTTCAAACCAGTGAACTCGCCGACTGGATCACCACCTTCCAAGCGCGCCAGTCGCAGCACGCCGTCGAACGCTGGCGCGCCACGAAATCGAAAACGTGGCTGATGGCCGCCCTCGCCTCTGCCGGTCCCAAGGACTCCGCCGTCTCGGCTCTCGTCGCTGCCGCACGTGCCATCGCGAAGAACGATCGCGCGTTCCCCACCGCCGTCGCCTACGCAATCCGCCTCGTGCCCCCCGACGAAGCTCGCGCCTGGGCGACTGAAGCCCTGCCGCAAGCCGGACCCGAACTTGCCAACGCCCTCCATGCCGAGCGCCTCAAGCTCGCCCGCAACTTCACCGAATTTCTGACCGACGCCCCGCGCGTCCCCGTCGCCGAAACCACCGATCAGCAGGACGAAGATGCCGAGGACACCAAGCCCCTATTCGATACCGACGCCGCCGCTGTCTTCAACGCCAAAACGCCGCTCAGCCAGTGGATCGAAGCCGCCGGTAGCCCTCTGCTTCCTCCGCGCCTGCAAACGCTCGTCGCCCAGACGGGCTGGGTGCGCGCCGTGCTCCTCAACAAGCTGAATGATGCCGCACCTCTCACCAAACGCGCCGGCCTTCAACCCGCGGGCCCGTCGCACTTCGACGCCATCGACTTCATGCTGCACAATCCCGGCGTTACTCCCCTCTTGCGCGCCGGCTATCTCCGCCGCGAGCCTGTCGCCGAGCTCGACGAGCTCCGCGACAACTGGTGGGATGTCAAACCTGCGGACGCCGGAGAGATCCCTCCGACCATGGTGAACGGCCCTGACTATCTTTGCGCGGAAACTCTCGCGTGGGCGAAAGCGCACCCCGAAGACCCCCGCGTACCCGAAGCGCTCCACCTCGCGGTACGCACGACCCGCTACGGCCAGACGGACAAAGAGACCACCAATTACTCCAAAGCATGCTTCCAACTCCTCCATTCGAAGTACCCGTCGAGTAAGTGGGCCGCGCTCACGAAGTATTGGTACTAAGCTTGCACTAACTACCGCGGAGGTAAGTGCGGTGCGCTGTCTCACAATTCTGCTGCTCGCCGGCGCTGCCGCGGCGATTGCGTTCGATACCGTACCCAAGGCATACACCGAATCGCCCCTCATTCGCGGAGGGCAGTTCACCCTGTGGCACGACCCTGGAGCCGTGGAAACTCTCGATTTCCGCTACGGCATCGGAGGCCCCGATCTGGCACCGCAAGCCCCGTACACCTTCGAAGAAGCCGACCGTTCCGGCACCACGCCCAAGATCCTCGTGCAAGATGCCGCCGGCCGCAAATGGAGCGTCAAGTTCGGCGACGAAGCCAGCCCCGATACCTTTTGCACCCGCTTGGCATGGGCCTGCGGCTACTACGTCGAGCCTACCTATGTAATTGCCGAAGGTGACATACAGGGGTGGCCCAAGAAGCACTTTGAAAACGGCCGTTTCCAACTTCGCACCAGCGACCCGAAGTTCATCAAGACTCTCGACTGGGCCTGGGATCAGAATCCGTTCGTCGGAACCCCCGAATTGAACGGCCTCAAAATCCTGATGATGGTGACTTCAAACTGGGACAACAAGGATGCGCGAGACGCCGACAAACGAGGCACCAACACCGCCATCTACCAGGAAGGCAATCTGCTGATCTACTTCATCGACGATTGGGGAGGCTCCATGGGTCACTGGGGCAAATACTTCACGCGATCGAAATGGAGCCCCGATAGCTTCGTCCGCCAAAGCCCCGACCTCGTCACCATGAAAGACGGCCGGCTCCGCTGGGGCTATTCCGGCCAGCACACAGACTTACTCACCAAGAACCTCCGCCCATCGGACATCGAGTGGTTACTCAAATATCTGGGCCGGGTAACCGACGACCAGCTAAGGACAGGCCTGACAGCAAGCGGAGCAACCCCCGACCAAGCCGAAGCCTACACAAGAGCGCTGCGAATGAGAATCCAGGCGCTCCAAAAAGTAGCAAACCTGAATTAGCTCAAGGGCAGCGGCATCGCGATCTCACCACAAAGACACAGAGAAAAGCGGGAGGACACAGAGAACACCTAAGGAACGCAGTGTTTGAAGTGACCTCTCGGCGTCCTCTGCGTCTCAGTGGTGAATTGCGATGCCACTACCTCCCACGCCTGACCAGGCGCGAAGCGACACCGCTGCCCCTAGTTGCCGCCGCTGCTGTCCGCCCCGCCCGCACTCCCCTGCTTCGGGAAATCATTAAAGTGCATGATCGTATTCGCCAGCATCCCGAACTCTCCCAGGTTCTGCCACCGGTACGCCGGGTTCGTCGCGAACATCACGATATGCCCGCCGCCGACCGGCACTTCTACCACCGCCGGCCGCCCGCGAGTCTCCGCCGCGCTTCGCATTAAGCCGCTCATCACGGACGCGTCGCCTCCGGGGAACCGCATCAGCGTCGAATTGCGAGCCTCGGCCCCACTCACGCGCAGGAGCGGACCGCCCGCCCACCGCACGGGAATCGTCCTCTCGGTATACCCGTAGAAAATCGGATGATTCGGCTTCAGGATCTCCGCCTGCACAATCGGACCCGGAGCATAGAATGCCGCGCTCGGCCGCTGTGCATCCACGTTGCGCGCCAGACCGAACTCCGCCGGAAAATAACTCGACGCTCCGAGCGTTACTAACACTCCGCCATCGTTGACGAACTTATCGAACTCTTCCACGCCCTTCAGCCCCATACCGCCGGTGATGTCCTGCGATTCGCCGTACATCCCCAGCGTCGGAAAATCGCTGCTCTTCGTATACGCGAACGGCTTGCCGCGCGATTCGATATCAAACACCAGACCTTTCGATCCGCCCCGGCCGCCCTGGCTCGGAACTACGATCACATCGTAACTCGCGCGCAGATTGCCTCTCTTCACGCGTTCCTTATAAATGAGGTCGAACGGCACTTCGAACTTGTCCATCGCATAGCGCACCCAGCCCACATCCTGCGTGTTGCTCCACGTGCTGTACATCGCTACGCGCGGCAGATCCACCAGGTGCTTCGGAACGTTCGGCGCAGCCCCCATCGCCACGGCTTGCAGCCCGAGCTGCCGGATCTGTTCGCGAGCCTCCGGGCTCGCCGGCAGAATCAGACTCCCAGCGGGCAGATCCACATTGCCTGCCTTCGCAGCCTGCTCGATCGCTTCGAACTTCACGTTCTTCAGCCGGAACCGCAGCGTGATGAGCGCATTCGCGCCGTTCTCGATCACTCCCAGCACGCCACCTTCACCCTTCACGCTGCCTTCCACCGGCAGAGTGTCGCCCACCGGTTTCACCGCCACGGCCAACAGCGCCTTGTCCGCAATCTCGCGCACATCGGTGTGCGTCATCATCCCCATCGTCCACGCCGCATCGTCATAGGTCTGCAGCGCCGGGTCGGGATAGACCTGTTTTTCCAGCAGGATCTTCGCGAGCCGCCCGTACGGCTGGTTGCGCTTCACAATCAGCGAGCCCGCCGGGAACGTGCCCTCCTTCAACTTCACTTCGCCGGTCGCCTGCCCCACCTCGATGCCCTGCAGCCGCAGAATATTCACCACAAACGCCACGCGGGTCATGTCCTTCTGATTGCCGGGGATCACGTACCCGTACGGCGCCTCGGTCTCGCCGCTCTTCACGCTGTTGAGACTCTTCTTATAGAAGTTCTCGAGAACCGTCTTGGAGAACTGGCTTGTCAGCTCCAGCGCCGAAAGCGCGCCCGTCTCCATGAAGTTGTTGTTATCGCGCATGCTCCAATCCACATCGCGATACGGCGGCAGCGGACGATACCATTCCCGCGCCGTCATTCCGCCTCCGCGACCCGCCGGAGCCGCGGCGCCTTCTCCGCCCGGCGCGCCCTCCCCGCCGCGTCCGCCTCCACCCACCGTGCGGTGCATCGTGTTCGCGCCGGCATTTCCGAACGTCTCGTACATCCGCAGCATGCCGTTGTGATTGCTGCTCATGAACCCTAAATAGCCCGGCGACCACATATCCACAAACGCGTGCGTCCAAACACCAGGCATGCCGTATGAGATCATCTTCGTCATCTCGAAATTCGAGAACCACGGCAGTTCCGCGTAGAGAATCGGATCCAGCGTCGGGTTCTGCGGCGCCTGCCCGCTGAACGTATACATGAACGGCTCCGATTCGTGCAAATCATGCATGATCGGCGGATGGAACTGGAAGTAAGCCTTGAGCCAGTTCCGCATCGTCACCTGCGAGTAATTGATGTCGCGGTTATTGTCGTGATAGATGTACTTGCCCCAGTAAGGCGGCGCCGGCATGCGATCGTTCTCACCGGTCTGGTTGATCAGATACTTGTAATACCAGTCCACGTAGCGGTCGCGGCCGTCGGGCTCCAGCACCGGCGCGATCATCACGATCGTGTTCTTGCGGATCTGGTCATACATCGGCGTTTCATCCACCGCCAGCCGGTACGCCAGCTCCATCAACATCTCCGGCGGACCCGTCTCCGAGCTGTGCAGGCCCCCTGTGAAAAAATAAGCGGGCTTGGCCTTGGCGATCATGCTCTTGGCCTCTTCCGGGCTCAACCCGCGTGGATCGGCCAGACGCGCCAGGTATCCGCGATAGGTATCCAGATTGCGGATCGTGTCTTCATCGGAGACCACTACCACAAGCTGCTCGCGACCCTCGTCAGTCGTCCCGACCGGGATCAGCTTCACTCGGGGCGACGCGGCCGCCAGCGCGCGATAGTATTTGCCCAGTTCGGCAACGCGCGTCAGTCGCTTGGGCGCTCCGGAGTAATATCCCAGCACGTCCTTAGTAGTCGGAACTTTGTCCGACTTCGGCAAGTGATCCACCAGCGGGCTGCTGAACTCAGGTTTAGTGGTCCACTCCGTAACGGCCCTGGCGAAGTCTTCGTCCTGCGGCTGATTCGTCTGCGCGACGATCGCGACAGCCGCGGCCGTAGCAACCAGTGACGCTGCGAGGGTACGCGAAAGTTTCACTTATAAGCCTCCGTTGCGAGTGGAAACTACTTTATCGCATTCAGGGAATCGCCGCAGCAACACCTGTCGTCAAATGCGTGCCCACATGGGGGGTATGGCTACCCTCACCTGCGTCTGAAAGCTTACGGGCATACCCGCAACCTTCACGCAACTTCCCCACATTGAATTCGTATGAATTCTCTGAAAATCGGATAAGAATATGAAATAGGATTCCGATGCCCTCTGCTACCGTTTCCGGCCCGCCTCTCGCTCCCGATCGCGACGCCCTCCAGATGGCGGACCTTCTCGAAGAAGTTCGCCAGCTTCGCGCAGCCGTTGCCATTTATCAGCACGTCATCGCGGAGCTCCTCCACCACCAGGCCACAGAATGAAAGGCTATTACGAATTGCTCGATGCCGCGTTCCTCGCCTTGCAGGAGTTGCAAGCGGGAGAGCGCTCCGAAGGCGAGAGCACGCGCAAACGGACCGTCGTCCGCCAGTTGCGCCGTGCCTTGATAGCCAACGGAGTGCGCAAAACCGACCTGCCGAAATCCAAGTAGGTACCGGTCTCCAGACCGGTACCAGCGAGCGAAGCTCGCCGTAAAGCGAGACCCGGAGAAAATCCGCAAACTCCTACCCCAGCCGCTGTATCTTCTATTCGAAATCCCAGTAGGTACCGGTCTCCAGACCGGTACCAGCGAGCGAAGCTCGCCGGAAGCCCAGACCCGGAGAAAATCCGCGAACTCCTACCCTAGCTGCTGCGTATCTTCTATTTGGGAGGCAACGAATGAAGTTCCTGCTTTGGTGTATCCTGCTCGTGCTCTGCTGGCCCGTCGCCTTGGCCGCACTGGTGCTCTATCCGATTGTCTGGCTGTTCTTGCTGCCCTTCCGCATTGTGGGAGTCGCGGTGGGCGGCGCGCTGGAGCTGGTCTGGGCCATCGTCACCCTGCCGGCGCGCCTCATTCGTGCAATCTGAACCTTCCCGGCTAAACTGCCCGGCGTCCGGTAATCAACTGGATCAACAGCACCGCGATCGCGACCACCAGCAAAATGTGGATGAAGCCGCCGAGGGTGTAAGAAGTCACCAGTCCTAAGAGCCACAACACCAACAAGATAACGAAAATGGTCCAAAGCATCGGTTCTCCTTCACGTGCACACTGGGCACGTGCTCACCCCCGATGCAGTTAAAGGACCAATGCGAATGGCCGGCCTCGGCCGGATCGTGCGGCGCCGTACTTAGCTCGGCAGTCGGAACTCGACCACGCCCTGGACGGTCGGCTGCTGGAACCCACGACCCTGTGTACGGAACTCGTACCGCTCGATCGCCACGGCGGCGCCCCGCTCGTTGCTGCGCACCACACACCCGTAAATCATGAGCTTCATCGGGCAGGAATCGTTCAGAAGGACGGGCCAGGTCATTGACAGCTCAACCGGCATTCCCGCCGTCAGCATCGTTTCCGTGCTGAACCAGACGCCGCCGCTTGAGATGTTGACCGTCTTGCCTACACCCGTTTCCGCGATCCGCTGTCCGTACAGCATCTTGTACTTGACTTCCTGCTCGATCTGAAAACGGCGTTTCGTCCTGCGCTCGCGCTCTCCGTAATCGAGTGTGCTGTCCTCTTGCGTATCAATCACCAGACACCGCCTTCCACTGGCATAATTACAACCGCACCCGGCGTCGCTCAATATCTCTTTGGTTATTCGGCCGTATATGCCACCCCCTACTATCTTTGGTTAACATCAGGGCAAGAATTCTCTCGGCATATACTAGACAATCAGATCCGAATATGATACTGTAATTACATACAGACAGCATCCCGACGGCAATCCCCTCCAGCCGTCACCCTCTGAGTGCAGGCCCCGAGTTTCCCAGCTCGGGGCCTTATCTTTTTCAGCCGGATTGTTGAACATTACCATACCCCCAATTGTTCTAGCGAATCACCCTAAGTTTATTCAGTCGAGTTCTGGACTTTTTTATCTGAAACAGCTACCATCAGATCAATAGTAGACAGCATCCCTGGCGGTGAGTCCCCTCCCACCGCCACTCTCTGAGTGCAGGCCCCGAGATACCCAGCTCGGGGCCTTTTCAATTTTCAAGACGGTTATATGTTTTCTCTGCGGCCTCTGCGTTCGTGGTGAACTCCCCCGAACCCCCACCTGCTATCCTATTAATGCGTAAAGGGACGCATCCGGTCCGCGGAAAGGGTAGAAGCCCACCCCTCCACCTCGCACCATAGCGAAACTTCTTTCTGCCCGATCTGCGGACGCCGGGCGCTTGCATGAGAGGAGTTCGCAAATGTCCGACCGTCCCCAAAACGCACCGCGACCGCTTCCCGGCCGCCCCAATCTCCGCCATCTCAAAGATGAAGCCAAGGACCTGCTCCGATCCGGCGGAGCCAAGTCCCTCACCGACGCCCAATTCCACATCGCCCGGCTCTACGGCTTCGCAAGCTGGCCGAAGCTCAAGGCTCATATCGATTCGCTCCAGGAAATCGGCCGACTCAAACTCGCCATAGACCGCAACGATCTCGACGCTGTTAAGGCGATGATGACCCGCAACCCGGCCCTGCACCACGCCCCGCTCGGCTACGGCAAAAACGGCCCGCTCACCTGGGCGGCCGAATGCCGCACTCTCGATGGACCGCCTCCCCCCGAACGCCTCGCCATCGCCCGGTGGATGATCGAGAACGGCTCCGATATCCACCAGGGCGGCGACGGCCCGCTCATGCGCGCCGCCCTCAACGGCGACCGCGTCCCCATGATGGAACTCCTGCTCACCCACGGCGCGAACGTCAATGCAGCTTGGGGCGGCGCGTTTCCCATCCTGTTCGCGGCGTGCGAAGTGGTCAGCCCCGTCTCTCTCCGCTGGCTGCTGGAACACGGCGCCGACCCGAACTGCCCCCGCCTGAAAAGCCGCATCACAGCCCTGGATTACCTCGTCGGGAGCTACGTCCGCTCGGACGAACTGTCCGCGTGCATCGAGCTCCTGGCAGCCGCCGGCGGCCGAACCCGCTACGACCAGCCCGGCGTGCTAGAAATCCTCCGCGATCGCACGGACCTTCTGGCCGCGCGTCTGGACGAACGGCCGAAGCTCGTCAACTGGCGCTTCGAAGCACTCGACATCGGCACGAGTGGCGCGCGCCGCCTCACCCTTCGCGGAGCAACCCTCCTCCACGTCGCCGCCGAGTACGGCAATCTGGCCGCCGCCACTCTCCTTCTGGAACGCGGGATGTCCGCCAACGCAGCCGCGTGGATTGACGAAACCGGCGTCGGCGGCCAGACGCCGATCTTCCACGCTGTAACCCAGTTTCACGACCGTGGACTGCCGATGGTCCACCTGCTCCTGCGATACGGAGCCGACCTCTCCCTCCGCGTCAAGCTGCCCGGCCATTACGAGCGGCTCGATGAAATCGTGGAGTGCACACCGCTCGGGTACGCGCTGCGATTTCCAGGCGACGAATTTCCCGGATCCAACCAGGAAACCATCGCACTCCTGCGAGAGCAAGGAGCAACTGAGTAAACCCCTCGCATCCCCGGCACCGTTGTAAGGGATTGTGAAAAAATCGAATTGTTTTTACCGCTCCCTTACGGTCACAGCTCCGTATGTGCTTGATGCTCCTAACGGAGCCGCGACCGTGAGGGAGCGGTAAAGGGTATGGAAAAGGCGAATGGAGCGCCACCAGAACAACAGCCGGCTCTTTTCACAAACCCGTAAGAAAGCGATAAAAGTGCGACGCGAACAACAGCCGGATCCACGCCCGACCCTATGCCAACCCAATCAAGCTGACTTCCAGAATTTCCGCGCTAGCCCCCCGCACCCGTTCCATCACCGCCTCGTCCGGCGCCGATTCCAAATTGATCCGAGCCACCGCCGCCACTGCGCCCTCAAACACGATGTTCTCCATCTCCTGCACATTGATGTGCGCCGCGCTGATCACATCCAGAACCTTCGCCAGGACTCCCGGCTTGTCCAGATGCCGCACCATCAACGCGCATGTCGCCGGAGTCGCCTGAGCCAGATTCACCGCGTTCGGCACATTCCCGCTTTCTTTAAACGTCTGAATGATGCGCACGGTCTCGGCCGCAATCGCTTCCTGCGCCTGCTCCGTCGAGGCGCCGATGTGATGTGTCCCGTACACGCCCGCCTCCTTCCCGACCGCGCCGCCATACTCCCCTGCGCCGCCCGCCGGCTCGTCCGCATAGACATCCAGGCCCGCGCGCACGCCCTTCTCCCGAACCGCCGCCAGCAGCGCCGCTTCGTCCACTACCTCGGCTCGCGCGGTATTCACAAAGTACGCGCCGGTCCGCATCGCCGCGAAAAACTCGCTACCCAGCAGCCCGCGCGTCTGCAAATTCAGCGCCACATGCACACTCACCGCATCCGCCCGCCTCGCCACATCCACCGCGCTCGCCGCATAACTGACTCCCAGTTCTTCCGCCCGCTCGGGTGTCAGGCTGCGACTCCACGCCACCACCGGCATGCCGAACGCCCGCGCCCGCACCACCATCTCACGGCCGATCTGCCCCACTCCGATAAGTCCCAGCGTCCGCCCGAATAACCCCCGCGCCTTCGAATACTCCGACTTACTCCACTTACTCTCACGCAGCGCACTTACATTCTCGGGAATGCGGCGATCCAGCGACAGCAGCAGCCCAAACGCCAGTTCCGCAACCGCGATAGAGTTCTTCCCCGGGCAGTTCGAAACGTAGATGCCGCGGCGCGACGCCGCCGCCACGTCGATCGTGTTATATCCCGCGCCCGCGCGCACCACCAGTTTCAGCGCCCCCGCGGACAGCACCGCCTCCGGCACCTTCGTCGACCGCACCACCAGCACATCCGGCGTCGATGCGGCAACCTCCCGCGCCAGTGCCTCGTCCTTCAACCCAAGCTTGGACATCACGTCGCACCCAATCGCCCGCAGCCGCGCAATTCCCGACTCTTCGAATTTGTCTGCAATCAGAACCCGCATGGTTCTCCTTAATGCCGCGTAACCGCGCGCCCCGGCGCAGCGCCTTCCCGCACAGCGCCGTTCTTCACCACCACCGTGCCGTTCACCAGCACGTCCACGATCCCCTGCGACGGCAGCGACGGATTTTCGAAGGTCGCCCGGTCGATCACCCGCGCCGCATCGAAAATCGTAAGATCCGCGTCCGCCCCAGCCGCAAGCCGCCCCTTGTTCCCTAATCCGACCCGGTCAGCCGGCATCGACGTCATTTTTCGCAGCGCGTCCATCAGCGTGAGCGCATGCTCCTCGCGGACATACCGCCCGAGCACCCGCGCCGACGTGCCGGCCGCCCTCGGATGTCCCTTGCCGTTCTCCAGAATACCGTCGCTTGCCACTAATACCACCGGGTCCGCCATCGCCAGGCGCACGATGGCTTCCGGGATGCTGTGGATCGCCACCATCCCGCCCGTCTTGCGATACCGTTCAAAAGTAGCGGCAGTAAGTCGCTCGCCCGTCGCCGCCCATTGTAAGTCGGAGTAAGTGATGTTCCCATTTCGTTGCTCCCACCCCGGCTCGAAGATCGCCGACGCGAGATCCGTCATCCCGGCAGTATATGGATAGGCCTCCGTACTAACATTCATCCCCCGCTTCCGGGCGCCTTCAATCATCGCCAGACAAACCGGAGTCTCCGCGAGGCACGTGCTCGTGATATGGACTACGTGCAGCGACGCGCCCGTCGCAGCCGCGTCCGCCAGCACTTCTTGCAGCGAATCGATCGCACCCGGTTCCACCGGACCGCTTGCCCGCATGTGGACGTAGACCACCCTGTTGCGTTGCGCAGCCAACCGGAACACATCCAAAATCTGCGTCCGCGTCGCCTTCACATACGCGATGCCCATTCCGATACCGAGTGCGCCTTGGTCCAGTGTCTGCTCCACCAGCGCCAGCGCTTCGCGATGCTCCGCCGCTGACGGCGTCCGCGTCGCCGCGGCATCGCGCGGCAGCAGCGTCCCGGAATCGTGCATCACCTTCATCAGCGCCTTCATGTGCCCTGCCGACGCTCCGAAGTTGATGAGTGACTTCCCTTCTCTCGCGGCGAGCCAGTCCCGCAGATCCGCCGTCCCCGACTCCATCTCGAGTACGGTCGTAACGCCATCCAGCGCCTTCAACCGGTAATTCTCCGGCGTCTGCCCATGTTGGTGAATATCAATGAAGCCCGGCGAAACGATGAGGCCCTTCGCGTCGATCGTTTCTTTGCCGTTCAGCGCGCTGCCGGAGATCGCCGCGATCTTACCCGCCCGGATGGCGATATTGCGGATCGCGTCAAGCCCCGTTGCCGGGTCCATCACGCGGCCGCCGGCAATCACCAGGTCATAAGTCTGAGCCGCGCAGACGCCTGTTAAGGCCGCAAGCAGCAGCGCCGCCCGCATTACTTTACCGGCAGTGCCCACGCGAAGATCACGCTTCCGATCGGAGTCAGCACATACTGCCTGCCATCCAACTCATAAGTCATGGGCGAAGCGACTAACTGGCCGCCGACGCCTACATGCCAGAGCACCTTACCGCTTTCGGGATCTAAAGCCATCAGGTTATCGGAATTGTCGCTGGCGAAGAGTAACTTACCGGCCGTGGTAAGCAATCCGCCCTTGCCTTCGCCGTCTCCGAGTTCCTTGCTCCACTTCACGTTGCCGGTCTTCGTGTCGATCGCCTCCAGGATGCTCTCCGCCCACAAGTTCCGGTCGCGCCCGGCCCAGCCCTCCGGCTTGCCTTCCGCGGTCATGTAGAACATGCTCCACAAGCGCCGCGCGCTCAGGAAGAACAGCCCGTAATCGGGGTCGTAACTGGGCGCCATCCAATTCGTCGCGCCATCGGACCCCGGCGACACAAGCACGCCATCCGGTTTCGGTTCCTTCGCCGGATTCGGCTGCGGCTGCCCTTGCGCATTCAGCCCGAGCGACCAGTTCGTCGGCACAAACGGCTTCGTCAGCACATGCTCGCCGGTGCTGCGGTCCAGCACAAAGAAGTACCCGTTCCGGCTCCCCTGCGCCAGTAACTTCCTCCGTACGCCGTTTACCACGTCGTCGTAGAGCACCGGAGTCTGCACCGCGTCCCAATCATGCGTGTCGTGCGGCGAAGGTTGGTAGTGCCACTTCAACTTACCCGTATCCGGATCCAGGGCGACAATCGAGCACGTGTATAAGTTATCGCCCCTCCGCCCGGCGCCGTTCAACACAGGGTTCGGATTTCCGATGCCCCAGTAAGTCAGGTTCAGCGAGGGATCGTAAGTCCCGGTCATCCACGTCATACCGCCGCCATGCCCGATGGCATCCGGACCCTGCGGCCATGTCTCGGACCCGGGCTCGCCCGGCTTCGGCTCCGAGTACCAGCGCCATTGCACCTTGCCGGTCACCGGGTCAATGGAATCCAGGAATCCGGGCAAGTCTGTCACGTCGCCGGAAACACCAGCGAGCACGTGGTCGCGGATCACCAGCGGCGCCATTGTCGCGAAATATCCCAGCGCCGGATCCGCGAGTTCGATGTCCCACCGCACACTTCCGTCCTTCGCGTTGAGCGAGATCAGGTGGCAGTCCGGAGTTTCAAAGTACAGCCAGTCCTTGTACATCGCCACGCCGCGTTGTCCGATGTGGTCGCCCTTGCTCTCCCGCAAATAATGCCAGATGTTGTGGCCGGTGCGCGCATCCACGGCCCACACATTATCCGGCGTCGTGAAATAGAGAATGCCGTTCACCAACAGCGGAGTGGACTTAATCGCGACGCTCCGCATCTGCGCAACCCAGGCCACCGTCAATTGACCTACGTTGCTCTGGTTAATCTGGCTGAGCGGGCTGTACCGGCGCCCCGAATAATCTCCGTTGTAAGTGGGCCACGTGTCGGTCGGCAGTTTGAGCAGCGCGGCGGGGTCGAGCCCGTCAGCCGCTAGCGCCACGGTGGCCGCGAGCAAAACAGCCGCCAGTTGAATTCTCATTGGAGCGTCTCCAGGTAGGCGAATAAGTTGTGGATTTCCGCGTCCGTATACTTCGGCATCAGCGCTTTATGAGCTGCCAGCGGATCGTGTACCTCGGCCTTCACCTTGTCCCGGGGCCATGAGCGGTACCAGCCGTCCGGACCTATGATCGCGATGTCGAACTCATCCGCATGCACTAACTTCCCATCCAGTTTCGTGCCGTCCGGAAGCGTTACGGTCGCCGTCTGCCTGGAAGGTCCGCCGGGATAAAGCATTCGCTGTTGTAAGTCGAGCGGCGAGCGTTTCTTCGCGATTCCAGCGAGGTCTCCGGTAACGGAATGGCACGCCGCGCAGCCGCCCGTGCCATTAAAGAACGCTTTGCCGGCCGCGACATTCCCCGTCAGCAGTTTGCGCAGCGGATAATCCCGCGGCACACCGTTGCTATGCAGCGCCTCATAAGCCTGCGCATGCAGAAAAGCGACTATGTCCGAGATCTGCGCCGCGCCCAACGTGGAAAATGAGGGCATACCTTGGTCCGGCCGCCCGTTCCTGATGATCGGCGTCAGCACCTCGCCGTTTACGTCATGCCCCAGGCTTGGAGAACGCAGCAGATCCGGAGCGCGGTTTCCCGTGGCGTCGTCGCCATGGCAGAAACCGCAATTCGACTTAAACTCTGTCCGTCCGCGTTCTGCCGCCGCTGCATTCGGTTTCTCCGGTTGCGCTGCCGCCGCGAACGCCGCCAGCATCAGCACACTTAAACGGTACACAGGTCCACAGCCTCCTTCAGTGAAGTCAACGGATCGCGCACCGGCACGAACTCGTGCGCGAAGAATCCGTCGAAATTCAAATCCGCGATGGCCTTCGCAATCGTCCGCCACTGCAATTCCTGTGTATCGTCCAGTTCATGCCGCCCCGGCACTCCGCCCGTATGGAAGTGGCCGATGTATTGGAAATTGTCTCTTATGGTGCGAATGATATCGCCCTCCATAATCTGCATGTGGTAGATGTCGTACAACAATTTCACCCGCGGGGAATCCACGCCCTTCATCACCTCGACGCCCCACGCGGTGTGGTCGCACTGGTAATCCTTATGGTTTACCTTGCTATTGAGTAACTCCAGGACAATAGTTACGCCGTGATCCTCGGCGAACTTACTCACCCGCCGCAGCCCCGCGATGCAGTTATCGCGGCCCTGATCGTCCGGCATCCCGGCCCGGTTCCCCGAAAACGTAATTACGTTCGGGACCTTAGCCTCCGCAGCGGTGACAATGCGATCCTTGATTTCGGCCTCCAGCCGGTCATGGCTCTCCTTGCGGTTCCAACCGTCGGGAATTTTCGCCTTTCCCTGCGTCACCGTCGGCACAAGGCCGTACTTTCGAACGGTGGGCCAGTCCGGGGGTTCCACCAGGTCGATCCCGCTCAACCCGATCTCCGCCCCACGCCGGCAGAGCTCGTCGAGGGGGATCTTCGCGTAGCACCAGCGGCACGCCGACTGCTTTAATCGGCCCTTTTTCCCCCCTTGGGCCAGCAACGGCAGCGCGGCTGCGGCGGCAAACAATCCACGGCGAGTCATGCTTATGAATTTTATCAGTACGGGCGAAGTTCCGGCCGCTCCAGGCATTTCCGCATAAAATGAATCGATCCCATGAAGCGCGCCGCCCTCGCATTCTTAGCTGCCGCCGTAGCCCACGCCCAACCGGCCCGCTACGACCTCGTGGTCTACGGAGCAACGGCTTCAGGCGTTGCCACCGCGGTGAGCGCCGCTCGAATGGGACTCAAAACCGCGCTGCTTGAGCCTACGCAGCACGTAGGCGGCATGGTTTCCGGAGGCCTCTCCTACACTGACGTAGGCAAACGCGAAGCGATCGGCGGCCTGGCGCTTGAATTCTACTGGCGGGCGGGCAACCACTACAACCTCCGCCAATACCTGCAAGATTTCGCGTGGTACGTGGAGCCGCACGTCGCCGAACAGATCTTCCGCGAGATGCTGGCGAACGCCGGAGTCACGCTCCGCCAGGGACGCCGCCTCTTGGAGCGCGACGGCGTCAGGAAGGACGGATCGCGCCTCGCTTCGATCCGTATGGAAAACGGCGAAACCTACGCCGCGCAAATTTTCGCCGATTGCACGTACGAAGGCGACCTGATGGCACAATCCGGCGTCACGTACACCTGGGGCCGGGAGAGTTCGGCCGAATACGGCGAGTCGCTCGCCGGAGTGCGGGGCGAAACACCCAAGCACCAGTTCGACGTCAATATTCCCGCACCCGCGCTTCCCCGCGCCGCCGAACCGGGGTCAGCCGACAGGAAAGTTCAGGCCTACAACTTCCGCCTGATCTTCTCGAAAGACCCCGCCAACCAAGTCGCCTTCCCCAAGCCCGGCCGGTATGACCCGGCTGCGTATGACTTACTCGCGCGCCTTCTGCAACTGAGCCCGCGTCCGCTCTCCGCGCTCATTTCAATCGGCCCGATTCCGAACCGGAAAGCCGACATCAACAACAACGGCCCCGTTTCCACCGATTACATTGGAGCGAGCTGGGATTATCCCAACAGCTCCTACGCGCGCCGTGAAGAGATCCGCCGCGCGCATGAAGAGTACACCAAGGGTTTTTTGTATTTCCTGGCGAACGACCCGCGCTCGCCGGCCGCGATCAAAGCGGAACTAAGCCATTGGGGACTTGCCAAGGATGAATTCACCGATACCGGCCACTTCCCGCCGCAGTTATACATCAGAGAAGCTCGACGCATGGTAGGAGAATATGTAATGCGGCAGAGCGATATCCAGGATGACTTAGCCAAGCCAGACGCTATCGGCATGGGCACTTACAACAGCGACTCCCACAACGTGCAGCGGGTGGTCAACGAAGCCGGTTTCATCCGCAACGAAGGCGACATGCAAGTTCCCGTGAAGCCGTACCAGATTCCCTATCGCATCCTGCTCCCGCGGCGCGCCGAAGCAACCAACTTACTAGTCCCCGTATGCGTCTCCGCGACGCATGTGGCATACAGCACCCTGCGCATGGAGCCGCAGTACATGATTATGGGCCAGGCAGCGGGAGTCGCAGCCGCTATGGCGGCCAAAGCGGGCGCGAACGTTCAGGACATCGACCCCGCCGCACTCACGCGCGTTCTGGCCGCGCAGGGTGCGATCCTCGAATTTATTCCGAATGCGCAGGCCGCTCTCGCCAATCGCTTCCGCCAACTGAAACAGTGAACGAGATACTCATGTCCAAATACATCGGAGCCATAGACCAGGGCACTACCAGCACTCGATTCCTGGTCTTCGACCGCGCGGGCAACATCGTCGCCAGCGCTCAGAAGGAGCACGAGCAAATCTATCCACAAGCCGGGTGGGTGGAGCATGACCCCGAAGAGATCTGGTTCCGCACCTGTCAGGTGATCGAAGAGGCCATGCAGCGCGGCGGACTGCACCCCGCCGACCTCGCGGCTATCGGCATCACCAACCAGCGCGAAACCACGCTCCTGTGGAATCGCGCGACCGGCAAGCCTGTTCACAACGCGATCGTCTGGCAGGATATGCGAGTCGGCGATGACGTCGCCGAATTTTCACGCAACGGCGGCCCGGACCGCTTCCGCGAACGCACCGGACTTCCTGTTTCCACTTACTTCAGCAGTCTCAAGCTGCGCTGGCTTCTGGACCACGTCCCCGGCGCCCGCCGGCAAGCCGAATCAGGCGACTTACTCTTCGGCACAATCGATACGTATTTGACTTACCGCCTCACCGGCGGCCTGCACGTTACCGATTGCACCAATGCGAGCCGCACCCAGCTCATGGACCTGCGCACGCTCGCCTGGGACGATGACTTACTGCGCACCTTCAACATCCCTCGCAGCGCGCTGCCCGAGATCCGGTCCAGCAGCGAGCGTTACGGCGAAGCTACGCTCGAAGCGATTCGCGGAGTTCCGATCGCCGGCATTTTAGGCGACCAGCAAGCCGCCCTGGTAGGCCAAACATGCTTCCGCCCCGGTGAAGCGAAGAACACTTACGGCACCGGCTGCTTCCTGCTCATGAACACCGGCACGGAGATTGTGCAATCCAAGTGCGGGTTGCTCACCACGGCTGCGTTCCGGTTCGGCGACCAGCCTGCGCACTACGCTCTGGAAGGCAGCGTCGCCATCGCCGGCGCGCTGGTGCAGTGGATCCGAGACAATTTCGGACTCATCGCCAAAAGCCCGGAAATCGAAACGCTCGCGCAAACCGTTGAGGATAACGGCGGCGTCTACTTCGTTCCCGCATTCTCCGGTTTGTACGCGCCGTATTGGAAACACGATGCTCGCGGTGTGGTCGCCGGACTGACGCGCTACAGCAACCGGGGGCATCTCGCGCGGGCCGTGCTGGAAGCTACCGCGTTCCAGACGCGCGATGTGGTGGAGGCGATGGAACGCGACGCCGGGCTGCCGGTGACCGTGCTGCGAACCGATGGCGGCATGGTGGAAAACGAACTGCTGATGCGCTTTCAAGCCGGCATCCTCAATCGCGACGTCGTGCGCCCCGCGGTCAAAGAGACCACCGCGCTGGGCGCGGCATACGCCGCCGGACTCGCGGTCGGCTTCTATTCCGATCTCGACGAACTCCGCGCGCAATGGCGCGTCGAGCGCACCTGGAAACCGGAGATGGACGCGGCCGCGCGCGACCGCATGTACCGCTTCTGGAAGAAAGCCGTCACCCGATCCTTCGACTGGCTGGCGGAGGACTAATGCGCGGACCTCGCCGCATCGTCTGCATGACCGAAGAGACCACGGAGACGCTCTACCTGCTCGGCGAACAGGACCGCATCGTAGGCATCTCCGGCTTCACCTGCCGGCCGCCACAGGCGCGCCGCGAGAAGCCTATGGTCTCCGCATTCACATCCGCGAAGATCGACAAGATTCTGGACTTGAAGCCCGATCTCGTCATTGGATTTTCAGACCTGCAAGCGGACATCGCTCGCGATCTGATTCGCGCCGGACTCACGGTGATCGTCTTCAACCAGCGCAGCGTTGAAGAGATCTTCGAGATGATAGAGACGCTCGCGCGCCTGGTGGATGCGGATAGTAAGGGGCGCGAACTCTGCGCGCGCTTGCACGATAACCTCGCCGAAATTGCCGGGCGGGCGTCCGCGTTCCCGCGCCGGCCGCGAGTCTTTTTCGAAGAATGGCACGATCCGCTCATCAGCGGCATACGCTGGGTGGAAGAGTTGCTCGAGATTGCCGGCGGCGAGCCTGTGTTTCCGCTGCTTCGCCATGAGGCAGCGGCGAAGAACCGGATCGTCGACCCGCAAGCCGTTGTGGAAGCCGATCCCGATGTCGTCATCGCGTCATGGTGCGGCCGCAAAGTGAATAAGGAATATATTCGCTCGCGCGCGGGCTGGGAAACCATCGGCGCAGTGCGCCATAACCGCATCTACGAAGTAAAATCCACTTACATCCTGCAACCCGGGCCGGCGTCTCTGACAGACGGCGTCGGGCAGTTACACGCAATTCTGGCCGAGGTGAGCGCGGCTATGGGAGAGAGTCAATGATCAAGAGTTGCTTCGGCGAGTTCATGGGGACGTTCATCCTTATCCTGATGGGCAACGGAGTCGTGGCGAACGTGCTGCTGCGGAAGAGCAAAGCGGAGAACGCCGGGTGGATGGCCATCGCGGCGGGATGGGCGTTCGCCGTGATGTGCGGCATCTTTACCGCGCTCGCGTGCGGCAGCGCGGATGCTCATCTGAATCCGGCGGTCACGCTGGGGGCCGCGATCACCAGCGGCAACTTCGATAAACTTCTGCCCTACACGCTCGCGCAAGTGCTGGGAGCGATGGCAGGGGCGACTCTCGTGTGGCTGCATTTTTATCCGCACTGGCGCGAGACGCCGGACGCCGACACCAAACTGGCCTGCTTCGCAACATCGCCGGCGATTGTGAATCCGCCGTTCAACATTCTGAGCGAGGCAATCGGAACGTTTGTGCTGGTACTTCTTTGCGCGGCCTTTGCGTCGCGGTCGGTGTCTCCTACAGGTCCGGCGCCGGGCGTCGCGCCGTATCTGGTGGCGTGCCTGGTTTGGGGAATTGGATTGAGCTTAGGCGGGACGACGGGATATGCGATTAATCCGGCGCGCGACTTCGGTCCCCGCCTGGCGCACACGCTGCTGCCGATTGCGAAGAAGGGTCCATCGAACTGGAGCTATGCGCTGGTGCCGATCGCCGGTCCGATGATCGGCGCCGCTATCGCCGGAATCGTCATTAAGACCGTCGGCTTCTGAGTTACTTGATAATTCCGCGATCGCGAAACCAATCGTTGAGGCGGTCGGTCCAAGTGGCAACCGGTCCGGTCTTCGGATAGGGTCCAAAGCCATGCCCGCCGCTGCCATATATGTGCATTTCGGCTGGAATCTTCTGCTTTTCCAGGTCGAGATACAACTGCACGGTAGTTACTACGTGCGAGGGGTCGTTGTCCGCGCACACGAGAAACGCTGGAGGCGCGTCCTTCGGCACCGTAATGCTCCCCGCCGGATAGCCGGGATACACGATGACCGTGAAATCCGGACGGGAACTGACTCGCTCGATAGGGTCGCTCGCCGATGCGTTCCCGGAATCGAACTTCGTATCCATCAGGGCCGCGAGGTAACCGCCTGCCGAGAAGCCCATGAAGCCGACCCTCGCCGGATCCACGTTCCACTCTTTAGCCCGCGAGCGAACCATGCGCATCGCGCGAGCCGAATCGGCATACGCTTCCCTTTCGACCACGTAGTGCGAACCGGGCGCCTTGGCCAGCCGGTACTTCAGTACGAAGGCCGCAAAGCCGTGGTCGTTGAGCCATTGCGCCGCCTGCCAGCCCTCTTTGTCGATCACCAACTGCGAATGGCCGCCGCCCGGAGCCACTACAACCGCGCCGCCGTTCGCCTTCCCTTGCGGAGGCAGAAACACATAGATGGATGGGTAATGCACCACGGTGAAGTTCGTGGGCAAGTTCGAATTCGGCGAAGTTTTGAATACCTCCTTCGCCGTCTCGCCCTCCGACCCCGGCGCTCCGTTCGGCCACAACCTGATCTCCTGCCCTTGCTCCGCGGCAATGGCCGCCGCCGCTAACAACATGCCGGCTAATATTCTCATCGCGCCCTCCTGGCGTTCCAACCATCCACTGCGATGTACGGCTTCGCGGTCCCCAGCAATTTCGCCGGATAACTCGCGGAGACTTCGCGCGTTTCACCGGGGAATAGTTCGAAGTAATTGTCTTCCCAATAGATCGGCTTGATATCCGTTCCGCCCTGCCCCTTCATTACGGTCAGGTGCACGAAAAACGCGAGGCCCTTGGACGGGTTCGTTACGGTGACATGCTCGATGCGATCGTCGTTTCGCAACTCGCCGTGCGAAGCCACTTTTACCTCGACCGGCGTCAAGTTCGCGAGCCCTGTAAGATCCGCGTACGTCTTGATGGGCGTAGAGCGGCCGTTCGAGCGATCGAATTCCGATACATCGGGCTGCGTGGAGAGCCAATAGAAATTCGTGCTCGCCAACTTGCCCGCCTCGTCGCGCAACTGCACTCGCAAAAAATACGTTTTCGAAAGCCCTTCGATTTCAGGAATGGTAAAGACCCGCACGACTCCGTCTTCGGGTATGACGACAGGTGCGGTTTTTGAAAACTTTTCCGTGAGGTCGAGGTTATACGCTTTTGCCGAGACCGAATAGCCGTGAAACGAGCGATATTGGCTATTCACCACTACTACGCTGCGATCATCGTACGAGTACTGAACGTGCAACGGCTCGTTGGCTTTCTTGGTTCCGAAGTAGCCGCCCCCCGGGCGAAGATACCAATCGTAGAGATGCCAGATCGTGGAGGGCCACGCGTTGTTCAGCATCCACTGAATAACTCCAGTCGCGGTGTACTTATTGCGTCCGTATGCTTCGAACATCGCGCGCTCGCCTTCATAAGTAGCTAACTGGCTCTTATTGACGAAGTCTTCGAGGCCGGTTACTTTGCCGTAGCGCTCGTCGAGAGCCTTACTGAAGATATTGACGTTCTTGTACGACCCTCCGCCCGCGTGGAAATTCCAGAATTCGTCAATCGGCCATAGGTGCTCAGGCGGCAGCATTTCCTTCAAGCTGGCGAGCAGCGGGATGGCAGGGCCGGGGCTCGTTTCCGTATTAAAGCCGTAAGCGCCGCCATGCTTCGTATCTTCGAGCCAATACTCGGGCGCGACATAGTCGTAAGGACCAGTCATTTTGACGCCCGTGCGGCCGGTGATTCCGGTTTTGCGATCCGCCGCTGAAGAGATTGACGGATTGGGCCACCGCTCGTCTTCCAGCACCTTGAGGTAGGTTCGCTCGGCCTGTTCATTGGGCGATTCGTCGCTGCCGTAAAGGAACACGAAGACGCTCGGGTGATTGCGCAGCAGGCGCAACTGATCGCGCAGCGATTCGCCGGCGATTTCGTAATCCTCCGGCTTCCACGTTTTCCAGCGTTCCCAATACGAACAGCAGCACCAACCCGGCATCACCAGCATTCCGAGGCGGTCGGCGGTCTCGTAAAAATGCCGATCCATCATTTTGCCTTCGAGGCGGATGGTGTTGAGGTGCATGTCCCGCGCGTAGCGAATCTCGCGCTCTTCGCGCTCATCGTCGCGACGAAGCAGCATGTCCGGCGACCAGCCGCCGCCGCGAATCAGAATCTTCTTGCGATTGATGGTGAAGACGCGGTGGTCCTGCGCATCCTTGTCGCCGGTAACTTCGCGAATGCCGAACTCGACGCGGGCGGAATCGGACACTTGCGCGCCGGCGACAACGTCCGCAGTTGCCTCGTACATATCCTGACGACCCATTCCATAGGGCCACCACAATTTCGGATTTGCGATCTCGATGGCCGGCGCCGCTACCGCGAGAGTCTGATGCGGTTCGAGATGAACCTTCTTACTGACACGCGCCTGATCGATGCGCGCCCGCAGTGTGACGTCGATTGGAGCGGCGGTCACATTCGTCAGATCGGCGTACTCGGTGACGGTGGCGCGATCCATCGACTCATTCAACTTGGAAACGGCTTGCAAGTGACGCAGGGTTACCGGACCGCTGTCCGTCAGATACACATCGCGCACCAGGCCCATGTCCTTGTCGGCGGGCATGGGATTCCAATCAACAAAGGTAATCGTGAACTCGTCGGGCTGTGGCGGAAAGACTTCGACGGCGAGAGCGTTCCTGCCCGGAGCGAGCGCGTCCGTGACATCGAACTCCCACATACGATACATTCCCTGAACCGTGTTGGCCTCGGCGACGCGCTTGCCGTTGACCCATATATTCGCGCGGTAGTTGATGGAATCGAAATGCAGCCACCAATGCCTGCCCTTCTGAGCGGGCACGGTAAACTCGGTCCGGAACCACCATGGGACGGCGTAGGGACTGCCGGCCGGCATCGCGACGTTGGCGAAGTTAGCTCCAATATTGTAAGTGGTGCCGGGGATATCCCGTAAGTTCATGCCGAAGTACGGGTCAGGATACACCTTGTCGCGCACCAGCGCGGCGATGACGGTGGACGGCATGGTCGCCGGATACCACTGGAGGCTGTTGAAGCCGGGGCGAGAGAGCTGCTCGCCTCCGGCAGTTACTTTCGCGGAAGACTGTATCCGCCAACCGTCGCGCAACTGCACGGGATCGGTAGCGGCGGCCACCTGTGCGCACGCCGCGATGAGCAGAAACGCGCTACGGGCGCGCGGCAAAGTAATTCGCCGTAAGTTCAGCGATGCGTCCAATTGCATCCTCCAGGTTAGCGCCGGTCCCAAAATGCTTCGCCGTGAACACACTCATGATGACGTGGCGGTTGCGGCTTTCGAGTATGCCGACGTCGTTGCCGATGTACGGGAGAAAGTCGCCGGTCTTATGCGGAATTTGAAAGCCGCTGACGTAGCGCGGAATGCGCGAGCTATAGACCTGGCCGCGCATGATGCGCAGCATCTGGTCGCTCGCCGACTTACTCACGGCTTCTCCCTTTTCTATCTTCTCGAGTAACTTACCCATATCCCGCGGCGAGCTAAGTCCGAAGGGCGTTTTGGCGTCGCGATGAAATTGCTCGGCATTCGGCGCGGCGCGCAGGGCTTTGAACCACGTGTCGGCGGTGCCGGTGGCGCGTATGGAAGCGAGGCCCAAGGAATCCATCAGCGCGTTTACCGGCGCAGTGCCGCCCACCTTGTCATACATGATGTCGGTCGCGGTGTTGTCGCTGACGATGATCATCATGGTGAGTATGTCTTTGATGGTGAGTTCGACGCCGGGGTCGAGCGAGCGGATGATACCGGTGCCGGGGCGCTTCATGGCGTCGGTGAGAGTAACGCGATCGGTGAGTTTGAATTTGCCCTGTTCGATCTGCCGGAACGCTTCGGCCATCAGCGGGATTTTGATGACGGACATTGTATCCATCTGCTGGTCGGCATTGAGCGCGATCTCTTCGCCGGTTTCGAGGCACTTGATGTAGATTCCCCAGTTGGCATTGACACCCTGGGTGATTCGCTGGATGTTGCCCTGAAGCCGCATCAGGGGAGTGGATTGGTTTTGATTGGGTTGAGCCGAGGCGAGCGCGGCGGCGAAGAGGAAGGCGAGAAACCTCATAGAGGATTCACGATATCACGCGGGGCGAATCAGATTTCGTATTCGGGCGGAGGAGCGGCTTTCTGGCGGCCGAAATCGATGTGATTCCAGATGCGCTCGTGGAGGAAGTAGACGCCGATTTTGACGATCATATCGGCGAGGCCGGCGCCGATGGAGAGCGTGCCTTTGCCGGTGAACGCGTAGAAGATCAGGCCGGTGCAGGCGGAGCCAAGGATCCGGTAGCTGAAGGCCTTCACAATGCTCCGCCAGTTGGTTTCCATGTCGCGCCATCCACATTGTACCTCATCCCTATCGGCTATGCGGTGTTTGCGTAGACGACTATAATCGGAGCATATGGCTAGCCTTACCCGCAGAAACCTTCTGGCCGCCGGCGCCGCCGCGCTCACGGTGCGCCGCCTGGCCGCGCTGCCTTTGGCCGATATCAAGCTCGGGGTGACGAGCGACGAGATTTCCGACGACGTGCCGGTCGCGGCGAGATTCCTGCGGGAGCACGGGCTGAAGTGGGCGGAGGTCCGCAATATCTGGGGCAAGTACAACACGGAGCAGCCGATCGAAAAGGTGAAGGAGGCTCGCGGAATCTTCGACGAGCACGGCATCCAGGTGTCGATTGAAGGCACGGGATTTTTTAAGATCGGACTGCCGGGCGAAGGCGCCGAGGGACAGCGCGCGCTAGACCGGCAATGGGCACTGCTCGACCGCTCGCTCGAACGGGCGCGCGTGTTTGGCACGGATAAGCTTCGCATCTTCACGTTCATGCTCAACAAGGGCGAACAACCGAGCGAGCGCTCCTACGCTCGCATATACGAACTGACTCGCGAGGCCGCACGCCGGGCCAAGGGCTTTCGCCTGGCGATCGAGACTATCGGCGGCGGACATGTGTGGACCGCGGAACAGGCGGCTGCGCTCCTGAAGAACGTCAAGGAGGACAACGTCGGCCTGACCTGGGACCCGAACAACGCGGCGCAGATGGAGGGCTCCGAGCCTCCTTTTCCGAACGGATACCGGCGGCTGGAGCCGGCTCGCATCTTCCACGTGCACCTGCGCGATTACAAGCACGAAGGCGGCAAGGTGGTTTGGGCGGCCGTGGGCGACGGCGAATTCGACAACGTGGGTCAGATCCGCGCTTTGCTGAAGGACGGATACAAGGGCACGTTTACGCTGGAAACGCACTGGCGGGACCCCAAAAGCAAGGGGCAGCCAGACAATGCCATGCGCTCGACGGAGATCTCTTTGCGCGAGATGCTGAAGGTGGTCGAGCGGGTTTAGGGTCGAAACGGTGCGCAACGCACCGTTTTTTCCGGACCGTTTTCTTTCGTTTCAATCACTTAGTTTCGCAAAACCGTGCACGTCGCACGGTTTTCGCTGGGGGAGCGCTGCGGCGAGCATCTCTCACCTTCAGTGTACGGCGGCCGTCAATGCCCCCGTTTGTGGGAGCTCGCCGCTCTGGACGGGTCAGAGTCAGCGGCTGGTGGCGAGCGAGAGGCGCCAGAGGGCGAATGCTCCGAGGGCGAGTCCGAGGTCGCGGAGAGCGACGTCGAGATACGAACCCATGGTCAGCAGGTTGAGAATGATCAGGCAGAGCCAGGCGCCGACGATGGGCGCGCCGATGCGCGGCTTGAGGGCGACCAGAATGCCCGCGAAGATTTCGACGACGCCGACGACCAGCATCAGGCCGTGGCCGCCGATCGGCGATAACTGGGCCATCCAGGGCGCAAGATATTGGTCCCAGTTACAGAGCAGGTGAAAGAACTTATCGGCTCCCGCCACGATAGGGGCTACGGTGAAGGCGATATGTAGAATCTGGTACGCCTGCCAAACGGGGTCGGCGCGCTCCGCTGCCGTGACGTGCGCGCCGAGATTCGCTGTTGTTGAGCTCATTACTACCTCCACTCGAACAGAGTCGCGGAGGCGGGATTGGTTGCAGGGGGGCCACGGGGCGTTGATGATGCTGGGACTTGGCCAGGCGTTTATGATCGGTGTGCTGGGGGCATGCTCGGGTGCGGGCGCGGGGTTGATTTTGATGGTTCAGCGATTTTATCGACCAGATTCCGCGTGGCGGGGTTGAGAGGGATCGGTCTCGCGCGTTTTGGCTTGCGGTGTAGTCGGGCTTGTGGGAGTCGGTGTTATGCGGACAGAGCGACTCCGGTCGGGGGTGAGAAGCCGACTTTCGCTCGTAATGCGGGGCTCTGTACGAGTGGCCGACAACTGCTCACTGGCGGCTAGGCGCAATTCATCTGATTAGTGGATCGAGGCGATGGCTAACCCCGACAGTTCCGCCCCGACTTCACGGCCGTCACATGATTGCGTACTGGCTGACCACAGATCTCGTCGTCTTCGAACTGGGTCTGGGGGGGCACCTGGGATGTTCTGCAAGTGCCCCAGGTTCGCGAACTCATGGACCGTCGGGCTACCCTCACTATTTCCTGATGATCCTGGGGATCTGGACGCTGCTCGGCGCTGCAGCGCTGGTGATTCCGAGGTTCCCTTGACTGACTGAGTGGGACTATGCCGGGGCGGTCTTTTGACTTGACGGGTGCTGTTGCGTCGCTATTCGCCTCGGGTTTGGCTCGTGTGAGTGCGATCGCATACCCGATCGCAATGACAGGAGCTGTCGTTGCGTCCTGGGCGTTCGTCCCCCTTCGCGCCGTCTCCGCCGGAGTTAAGCAGCCCCTATTACCGCGCTACCATTCCGAGATTGCAACAGACTTCTCAGGCCTTTAATTACCATCGACGAATTCGTTTGACCAGTACACTTCGGCGCCGCCAGCAAGGGTCGTACACCAGCAAGGTGCGTAGGGGTACTGACATGAAGCATGTGGTATTATAATCCGATCCACCTGTCCGGGAACGAGCTAGGGCCGGTACGTAAGCCCAAGAGGATAACGATGCAAAAACGCGCGAAGCTTTTGATGCTACTGGCAATTGTGATCTACTCCGGGACGGCGGTCGCCGGCCCGATTGTCAATGCCATCTATGACCCGGGCGTTCCGTTCAGCGCCGCGGACCAGGCGGTGATCCAGAGCGCGTTGAATTTTTACACGTCTAACATGACCAGCACCTTCACCGTGACCGTCGCTTTCGGCGCGCAACCCGACGGTGGCGGTGGGTCGCAGTGGTTCACTCAAACTTCCACCTATAACGCCTACTACAACGCTTTGGTGGCGAACTCATCGGGGAACGCGACGGACACATCGGCTATTGCAAGTCTGGGTGGTGGCGCTCACACTTTCAACCCGGTGACGGGCTCCGGGAGTATCGTGATGACTGCGACTCTGGCGTCGGCACTGGGTATGGGGGCCCAAGTCTCCGACGTATTCGCCAACTGCGGTGGACTCACGGCGAACGCGTGCATCACGCTTAGTTCGGCCGCTCTGAATACCGGAGGTAGTCCGCTCGCCGGACTGTCTGGCATCGTGCAACACGAATTTAACGAGGTTTTGGGTACCGCGTCAAATCTGCCGAATGGCGGAGGCTCGGTTCCTGGAGATCCCCTGGCGGCGGATCTGTATCGGTACGCCGCTCCTGGGGTTCGCAGCTTCGCGCTGAATACGTCCACCGCAGTGCCCTGCTCGGGATCGCCGACCGCGTACCTGTCGGTGAACGGCGGCGCGACGAATCTGAACAACTACAATAACTGCAACAACGGTGGAGATTATGGCGATTGGATCGGCACGGATGGCCTGCAGGTCCAGGACGCGTTCGGGCCGGATTCGCAGGCCGCGTCGTTGAATCTGGCATCGCCGGAAGTGATGCTCCTCGACGGAGTGGGATACAACTTCGGTGCTCCGGCGTCGGCTCCGGAGCCATCGACATTGGTGGTGATGTTGGCCGGCCTGGCCGCGGTACCCCTGCTGCGCCGGCGATAGGCTGTTCACGTTCGTGTGGGCGCCGCGCAGGACGTGTGCTCTGTCCGGATTGCTCCCGGATGACGCGCGACTCGGACAAAGCCGTGGGACCGACAGGGAAGATTGAAAACGAGAACGCGCATGTCGGAACTCTGGCTGGCGCAGACCGCGCTATGATCCCGTCATGCAGCAGTTCGACCGCATTACGATGGATCCCGAAGTGATGGGCGGCAAGCCGTGCATCCGCGGCATGCGTTTGACCGTCGGTATGATCGTTGAAGCATTGGCGGCTGGCCGCACTATCGAACAATTGCTGATTGATTTCCCGTATCTTGAAGAGTCCGACATTCGCGAAGCGCTAGCTTTCGCAGCACGCTTAGCTCAAGGGCACGAGATCCGGCTCGCGAGTTGATGCGCCTCCTGATTGACGTGAACCAACCTAAGCCTCGCTCGTTTCCATTTCTCCAGCAGGCCGCGTTTGACGCGGCTCACTGGTCGTCACTGGGTCCCGGTGGGAAGTTCCATCTGATTTTTTTGAGATCCAGTTGCAGCTTCAGCAGTGTGCCTCGCCCACCAGTCGCTACATCGGGGACGTCGGAAACGGCTACTCGCTAACAGGAAACGCCCGCTCTCCGTTTCCACGCTGAACCAGCACACTTCCCCAAGTGCGTTCCTTTTCTTCTCGACCTTGTGAAGTTCTTCTTCACCGCCGGCAACCCCGTTAGAAATTGCCCGGATTCGAGAAAAGCACGGTGTGTTGTAACCTTTCGACCTTTTGCGACTCTATAGGGCATGGTGCTCGAGGAATGCCGGACCATGGCGGACGGCGACGTGGTGACCCGGGTTCGCGGCGGCGACACGGGACTTTATGAGATCCTGATGCGCCGCTACAACCAGCGTCTGTTTCGCGTGATCCGCTCCGTAGTCACGAATGACGCCGAAGCGGAAGACATTTTACAGGAGGCCTGGGTGCGGGGATACGAGCACCTGGACCAGTTCGAGGGTCGCGCCAGCTTCTCTACGTGGGTGACGCGGATCGCTTTCAACGAGGCATTGGCCCGTGTGCGGAAAGGGAAGCGTTGGATGCCGCTGGAGAATAGCGAAGGAGAGATTATGCCCGAAGCGGATCGGCGGCAGACGACGTCAGTGACACCGGAAGCGCAGGCGATCCGCGGGCAACTGGCGGGGGTGCTGCAAGGCGCTGTCGATTCCCTGCCCCCGCTGTATCGCTCTGTGTTCATGCTTCGCGAAGTGGAGCAACTGAGCACGAGCGAGACCGCGGAGTGCCTGGAACTGAGTGAAGAGGCGGTGAAGACGCGGCTGTTTCGATCGCGGGCTCTGCTGCGGCGCGAGTTGCAAAACCGGCTCGGTCCGGCAGTGGCGGAGACGTATTCGTTTCTGGGGGCGCGGTGCGACGGTGTTGTCGCTCGGGTACTCGAACGGATTTCCCGGGGATAGCGGTTTGGGTCTCGCTTTGCGCAACTCGGGCGTGCTCCGCACACCTGCGACCGGTCAGGAGACCGGTCAGTACCAGGCAGACGCGGACGACTGGTTAGCGATTGGTCGCGACTGGCAGCCAGATGGCGCTGGGCGATTCGGTTGAGTGGAAGATGGTTTGGGTCGCTTTGACGTAGTCCTTCGGCTCCGCATAGAAGATGTTGGAGACGAACGTCTGCGGATTGCGGTCGTAAAGCGGGAACCAGCTCGATTGGATCTGCACCATGACGCGGTGGCCCGGCTGGAAGACGTGATTGACGGTGGGCAGGACGAAGCGGTAACGCTGCGTCTGGTTGGCCGGGATTGCCGACGGCTGCTCGAAGCTCTCGCGATAGCGGCCGCGGAAGATGTCCATTGATATGGCGAGCTGGTAACCGCCCATTTCGGGGTAATTGGGCGTCTCGTCCGGGAATACGTCGATCAGTTTCACGACCCAGTCAGCATCGCCGCCGGTGGTGGCGGCGAAGATGTCGGCAACCGGCGCGCCGCTGACGCGCAGCGGTTCGGTGAGCGGCGGAGTTTGATAGACCAGCACGTCCTGACGGTCGGCGACGGCACGCTGATCGGCGACCAGCCAGGTGCGCCAGCGATCGCTATCGGTGAAGCGGACGGGCCGGGGAAGATACGGCACGGGTTTGGCGGGGTCGGAAACGTAGGAATCGGCGGCGCGCGCGGCGGTCGGTTTTTCGAAGGCGAGTCCGGAATTGGCTTCGAGGTAAAGCCGCTTCATGGGCGAGGCGCAGCCGGATTCACAGGCGAGCGGCCAGCTCTTGAGACGGTCCCAGTGGTTCTCGCCCGTGTTGTAGATAAAGACGGGCGGCGTATCGGCCTTGGGCGCTCCAGTCTTGAGGTACTGATCGAAGAACGGCAGGAGAACGTCGCGGCGGAACTGGCGCGTGGTGTCCCCGTCCCATTTCAGCGGCCCGAGATTGTAGCCCGACGCGTTGATCTGGCTGTGGCGCCACGGTCCCATGACGAGGTAGTTGTTGGCGGTGCGGCCGGCCTTTTTGAGGGCGAGATAGCAGTGAATCGCGCCCCACATATCCTCCTGATCCCAGAGGCCCTGCAGCCATATTGTGGGGATGGAACTCGGCCGTTCGACGACCAGCTTATCGAGAGCCTGGCCCTGCCAGAAGGGATCGTACGCAGGGTGCTCCATGACCTTTTGCGCCCACGGCAGCCGGTCGATGCCGTGCAGGCGGGCGAACGCTCCGGCGGATCCGGCGCGGCGAAAGGCGTCGTAATCGTCCGCATTGCCGCGGGCGATCTCGTCACCGGCTCCGGCGCGAATGGTCTGCCCGGTGAAGTAGTCGAAATTGGTCTGGCGGAAGGCGCCGTAGTGGAACCAATCGTCGCCCATCCAGCCATCGACCATGGGACTTTCGGGCGCGGCAACTTTGAGGGCGGGGTGCGGCCCGAGGAGCGCCATGACGACGGTGAAGCCTTCGTAGGATGAGCCGATCATGCCCACACGGCCGTTGGATTCGGGCGTGTTTTTGACGAGCCAATCGATGGTGTCGTAGGTGTCGGTGACGTGATCGACGGTGGTTTTGTTGAGAGGTCCGATAACGGGGCGGGTCATGAGGTACTCGCCTTCGGAGCCGTATTTGCCGCGCACGTCCTGGAAGACGCGAATGTAGCCGCCTTCCACCCAGATGTCGTCGCCTTCTCCGAGGATGGCGAGCATGTGCGGGCTTTCGGTGCGCGAGGTTCGACGGGTGGCGTTATAAGGAGTACGGGTGAGGATGATGGGCGCGCCGTGGGCGCCTTTGGGAACGACGATGACGGTGTGGAGGCGGACGCCGTCGCGCATGGGGATCATGACGTCGCGCTTGATGTAGTCGAAGCTCGCGGTGGGGGCGGTGAAGGAGCGTGGGATGTCGGCCTGTTGCGACAGGGCGGGGGCGGTGAGGACGCATAGGAGGGCGAGGAAGCGGTGCGTGTGCATGGAACGATTCTAGCGAATAGGGTGAGACGGGCTGGAAGCCTTGCGGTGGTAGTGATATGTTCGATGCGGGGGCATCATGCGCCTGAGCTTCAGCGTTCGACCTCTTGTATTCGGCAGCGCTCTACTGCTGGGGTTCGGGCAGTTTGCGCGAGCATGCGAGTGCGCTCCGCCGCCTCCGCCGTGCCAGGCGATAGGCGCGTCTTCACTGGTGTTTCTCGGCACCGTTCTGGCCATCGACGGCGAGGGAATCAAGACGGCGAAAATGCGGGTAGATCAATCCTTTAAAGATCCGCTTCCCTCGGAAGTGGAGCTGTTTGACACGGGTATGTGCGACGGTCCGCATCTTACCGTTGGTCACCAGTATTTGATGTACACGAACCGCATGCCGGACGGTGCTATTCCGGCAAGAGGTTGTACGCGCAGCCGGGCCGTGGAAGCCGCGAGTGAGGACTTGCAGTTCCTGAGGTCGTATCTGGCGGGCGAAACGATGACCAAGATTTACGGGAGGGTCCGCTACCGGCCGGATAAGCCCGATGAGGGCGGCCTCGGTACGGCGGGCCGTACGCCGATGAAGGATGTGACGGTGAATGTTTCGGGAGCAGGCCGTTCGTTTCAGGCTAAGACGGATGCGAACGGGAGATACTCCGTTTCGGGGCTTCCGGCCGGACAATACGAAATCGACGCCGAACTACCTGGTTACCGGACGAACGGGGCTATTGGCGAGCTTCAACTTGCGCCGGGAGGCTGCGCCGTGGCGGATGTGCTGATGAACGTGGACCGCCGCGTACACGGCACAGTACGTTCGGACGATGGTCGTCCAGTGGCGGGCGCCTTGGTGGAGATGGTGCCCACTAAGCCTGGTTCAAAGCGGTGGCAAGATCCAATTCTGTTGGATGTGTCCGATGAAGACGGGAGTTACACAATCGATGGCATTCCGCCGGGCGACTATTACTTAGGAATCAACATCAGAAGCACGCCGAAAAAAGACTATCCTTACGCGCCGACTTACTACCCCAACACTCACGATGTGAAGACTGCGACTCCAATTTTGTTTTCCGCTGGCGCGTCGGCGGTTTCCTACGATTTGACGGCTCCGGCGAAGCTCAGGGTGATCCGGGTACGAGGCCGTATTTTGGACAGTGCCGGAGCGCCGGCGAAAGATGGGGCACGCATTCTCATTAAGGAGCCCGGGCTATATGGACAGATCGAAAACCAGGAGTTGCCGGTGAATGATGAGGGCCGCTTCGAAGTTGAGCTTTGCGAAGGCGAGCGCTATTCGGCCTTTGCATTTAGCAGCTTTCGGACGAACACGTATAGCGAGCCAATCGAGTTCACGGCCGGCGATTCGGAGCTTCGATTCGTTTTGAATAAGTCGGCGGAGGAGTTCAGGGAGCTGAGCAAGAAGTTTCAGGACAAACACTGATTAGCGACCCGCCTCAAGACCCGCGGTCGCTGGGACCCTACGGCATGAAACAATCAGTTGAGCCGGTGAACTCGCACATACGCGGATTCGTGCCGGAAGGACTAGGAAATGCGAAAAGGGTTTACCAGAAAACCGCGAGAAGACGAGCCGGCGGCAAAAGGCAAGAACTACATCACTCCGGGGGGCCTGCAGCGCCTCAAAGATGAGCACCGGTTTCTGCTCACCAGGGAACGGCCGGCCGTGACCGCAGTGGTGGCTTGGGCTGCGAGCAATGGCGATCGCAGTGAGAACGCCGACTATCAGTACGGCAAACGCCGGCTCCGCCAGATCGATGGGCGGATTCGCTTTCTCACCAAGCGCATCGAGGCCGCGGAAGTGGTTGACCCGGCAATTCCGAGAGTCGGGCAGGCGGCGAAAAGGGCGTACTTCGGAGCAACCGTGCGCTATGCCAACGCCGCGGGATCGGAGCGAGTGGTCAGCATCGTGGGCACCGATGAGGTGGATCTCAACCGCAACCATATCAGTTGGGTGTCGCCGCTGGGACGGGCCTTGATGAAGTCGGCAGCGGACGACAACGTGATTGTCCAGGCGCCGGGCGGCACAGAATCCCTCACCGTGCTGGAAGTGCGTTACGAGCGCATTCCGGTGGAACCGTTCCGGGAACCACCCGGCGCCGAATCCGCGGCGAAACCGCAAAACGGCTCCGGGGAGATCACGCGACCGTCGTAGAGGCCGCCTGCCATGCGGCGGATACAATTGTTGACGATCGATTCAGGCTTCGCCATGCGGCATTTAGCGTCAGGCAGCGGATTGCGGGGGTCGAGCCGCCGCGAGTTCCTGGCCCGGAGCGTTCAGCTCGCGGCGTTTTTCGGCTCACTACAAACCGCGTCCGCTCAGAACGCGCGCATGCGGCTGATCCTGCTTGGCACCGGGGGTGGCCCGCGACCCCGGAAGGCGAGTTCCGCGGCCGCGCAGGTGATCGTCGCCGGCGGCATAGCCTACGTCATCGATTGCGGCGACGGGGTCGCGCGTCAACTGGTAATGGCGAACGTGCCCCTTTCCTCTATCAGGCACATTTTCCTGACCCATCAGCATTCCGACCACAATGCCGATTACGGGAATTTGATCTGGCTCGCATGGAGCGCCGGTCTGCGCACTCGCGTCGACACGTGGGGGCCTCCACCCCTGCGGCGCATGACGCGGCTGTTCTTTCAGATGAACCGCTACGATATTGATACACGCATCGCCAACGAAGGCCGTGTGCCTCTTACTCCGCTGGTCCATGTCCATGAACTTCGCGCCGGGGGCGAGGTGATGCGTGACGAACAGGTTAAGGTGACTTCCGCCCTGGTGGATCACCCACCGGTGGTTCCGGCCTTCGCATACCGATTCGACGGACCGGACCGTTCCATCGTGATTTCGGGCGACACGGCGCCGTCCAGCAATCTCGTCAAACTCGCGAACGGCGCCGACGTGCTCGTCCATTCGGTGATGTATCCCGGCGCTATCGATCGGCTGGTGGCGCGCGTCCCCAACGCATCGGCGCTGAAGGCAAGCATCCTGGCGCACCAGACGTCCGCCGAGCAGGCCGGGCGCATCGCTCAGGATGCCGGCGTAAAAACCCTCGTGCTGTCCCATTTTGTGCCGCCGGACGACCCCGAAATCACCGACCAGATGTGGGCCGACGCGGCCCGTGTCCATTTCCGGGGGACGGTCATCGCCGGAAAGGACCTTTTGGAGATTTGACCCGCGGAAACAGGACCGGGAGGACTCATCACCCCAAATCTCGCGCTCATTTTCCGGTACCCCCAATATCTTGTACTCCACCCCCTTGCGTTTTCCTTTCGGCGCGTTTAGTATAGTTACAACTCCCCCGATTTGCAGCACGCGAGGTATTTGCTTTGCTGAAACTGAAACGCGTAGAACTGCAGGGCTTCAAAAGCTTCTGCGAGCGCACCGAACTGCGCTTCAACGGGGAGGGCATCGCTGCCGTCGTAGGCCCCAACGGCTGCGGCAAGAGCAACATCAGCGACGCCATCACGTGGGTGCTCGGCGAACAATCCGCCAAGAGCCTCCGCGGGACTCGCATGGAAGACGTCATCTTCGCCGGCACGCGCGACCGCAAACCGCTCGGCATGGCCTACGTCACCATGACCCTCGTTGACCCCGAGGTGTACAACGAGCATCACCGCCCCCACGCCGTCGAAGAAGCCCAGCAGCCCCGCAAATCCGCCGAAGTCACCATCACTCGCCGCCTCTACCGCTCGGGCGAAAGCGAGTACCTGATCGATGGCCGCCCTGCCCGCCTGCGCGACATTCAGGACATCTTCATGGGCACGGGCCTCGGCCCGGAAAGTTACGCCATCATCGAACAGGGCCGCATCGGCCAGATTCTCAGTTCCAAGCCGCAGGACCGCCGCGCCGTCATCGAAGAGGCCGCCGGCATCACGCGCTTCAAGACGCGTAAGCGCCTCGCCGAAGCGAAGCTCGAAGGCGCCAAGCAGAATTTGGCGCGCGTTTACGACATCCTGGAAGAGGTCACGCGCCAGGTCAACTCCCTCAAGCGCCAGGCATCCAAGGCCGAACGCTGGGCCAAGCTGAAGGTGGAACTCGAAGAGCGCCTGCGTATCGTACTCTCCGGCCGCTTCCGGCTGCTGCAAGCCGATGCTTCGAAAACGTCCGCCGCTCTCGACGAAGCTGCCGGCGCGCTCAAGACGCTCACCGAGGAGGTGGCCGGCAAGGAGAAAGCGCACGAGTCCGCGCAGGCCGCCTGCTACGAAATTGAAGCTCTGCTCACCGACGCGCGCCAGCAACTCGCGGCCGCCAATGTGGAAGCCGAGCGCACCCGCGGCCGGCTCGAATCGCAGGTGAAGGAATCGGGAGCCATCGAGCAGCGCATCGCGCAGTCCGAAAAGGACTCGCAGGAACTCGGCGTCCGGCTCGATCGCCTCGACGAAGAGATCGGCGCGCACAAAAAGAACGTCGATGAGCTGGAAGGCCAGATTGCGCAGGCCCGCGACCGCATGCTGGAGATCAATCAGCAGCGGGAAGCGCTGCAGGGCAAGGTCCGCGAGCGTGAAAAGGCCATCGAGTCCGGCCGCCAGATCATTCTGCGACTCCTCGGCGAAGCCTCTACGCTGAAAAACCAGCTTGCGCAGATCGAAGAATATCTGGCCGGCATCGATCGCGAAACTGCCCGCTCCACGCGCGAAGAGCAAACTGCCGCGGCCGAAATCGAGCGCCTCGAAGCGACGCACAAGCAGCTGTCGGAAACCGTCGCGCAGCGCCAGCTCGAGCTCGAATCCGTGGCGGGCGAGCGCCGCCGCACGGAAGAAGAACTCACCGTCCGGCGCCGCACTTCCGTGGAACTGCGCCGCGAGATCGATGCCCTCAAGACCGAGGTCTCGCAGATCCGCGCGCGCAAGGAATCGCTCGAACAGGTGCTGGCGCATCGCACATACACCACCGAATCCGTGAAGCGCCTCTTCGCCTCGCTCGAAAAGGGCAAAGCGCAGGACCTGCGCCCCCTCGGCGTGCTGGCGGACTACGTCGAAGTCGACGCGCAGTACGAAAAATCCGCCGAAGAATTCCTCCACGAAGAGCTGGAATACGTCGTGGTGGGTGATTGGGCGATGGCCGAGCGTGGCCTCGATTTTATCCGCGCCGAACTCGACGGCCGGGCAACTTTCTTAGTTCATCCCGAGGATGAAGCCGGCGTGCGCTCCCACCTCCCCGAGCCCGCCATCGGCCCTGAAACCGGAATTGTCGCGCGGCTCAGCGACTCGCTGCGCCTCACCAATGGTTTCAAGGACCGCGCGACCGATCTCCTCCCCCGCCTGTCGCTCTGCTTCCTCGCCGAAGACCGCACTGCCGCCCAGCGGCTCGCGGTCGCCTATCCGCACCTCTATTTCCTGCTGCCCGATGGCGTCTGCTATCACGGCCACACCGTCACCGGGGGTAAGAAATCCGGCGCCGGACCGCTCGCCATGAAGCGCGAAGCCCGCGAACTCACCGTTCGCCTGCAATCGCGCCAGGGCAAGCTCGATGAGCAGATCCGGCGGCAGGACGACCTGCATCAGGAGATCATCGGCCTTGAAGCCGAGCTCGAACGGCTTCGTGCTTTGCAGCAGGCGCGCGAGAAGGACCGGCTCGCACTGGATCACGATATGCGCAAGCTCGGCGAAGATCTGAGCCGCGCCAACTCGCGCCTCTCCGTCGCGCGCCTGGAGTTGGAGCGCCTGCGCCGCGATGCCGAAAAATCCGCCGAGCAGCGCGAGCGCAATCGCGCCGCGGTGGAGGAGAAGGATAAGCTACGCGCCGAGCGCGAAGAAGCTCTCGAAGCCGAGCGCCAGGAGCTCGAAAAGCTCGAAGGTCAGGCCGCCACCATCGGCGAGGACTACGCCGCCACGCGCGCCAGCCTCGCGCAGGTGGAAGAACGCCATCGCGGCGAGCGCAGCGCCATGGGGCGCCTGGAACAGCAGTTCCGGGAGACCAGCAACCGGCGCAACGCGATCGCGCCTGAAATCGAGCGCCTCGGCGAACACCGCTCCCGCCTGCTGGCCAGCAACATCGAGCTCGATAAACACGCCGGCGAGCTCGCCGCACAGATCGCGCAGCTCGAGACTAAGGTCAATGAGATGGCGCTCCAGGACGCCGGCATGCGCGAATCTCTCAGGACAGGGGAGGAAGAGCTCAAGGTCCTCCGCTCCGCCGTTCAGGAAACGCACGAGCGCCGCTCGCAAATCGAAGTCGATCTGGTCCGCAAGCAGGCGGAGCTGAAGTTCCTCGACGAGACCAGCCGCAAGGAGCTGAACACGCCCGTCGAAGAGCTCGTCGATGCAGAAGCGCCCATTCCGGACTCCGACGCTATCGCCGAGGCGGAGCAGTCCTGCAACGAAGTCCGCAGCCGCATTGAAGGGCTCGGCGCGGTCAACCCGGCGGCCATGGAAGAATTCCAGGAAGCCCAGCAGCGCCACGACTTCCTCAGCGCCCAGCGGCAGGATCTCATCGACTCCATCCGCGACACCGAAAAAGCGATTCAGGACATCGATCAGGTTTCGCGGCAGAAATTCGGCGAAGCCTTCGAAGCCATCAACACCAACTTCAAGGCGATCTTCCAAACGCTGTTCGGCGGAGGTACGGGAGAAATGCGCCTCACGGATCAGGAGAATCTGGCCGATTCCGGCATCGATATCGTTTGCTCGCCCCCGGGCAAGCGGCTGCAGAATGTGCTGCTCCTCTCGGGCGGCGAAAAGGCGCTCTCCGCGGTCGCGCTCCTGATGGCGATCTTCAAGTATTCGCCAAGCCCGTTCTGCGTCATGGACGAAGTCGATGCGCCGCTCGATGAAGCCAACATCGGGCGCCTCACGCGGCTTCTGCAAGAGATGTCGGCGAATACGCAGTTCGTCGTGATCACGCACTCGAAGCGAACCATGGAAGCCGCCCAGGCGCTGTATGGAGTGACCATGCAAGAGCCCGGAGTGAGCCGCCTGGTGTCAGTCCGGTTCAACGGAGCCAACGAAGCGGCTGCGTAACTGCTGCCGCCCCGTCTGCAACCAAACTGTTGCATGTTTCACCCGGCCCTGCTATTATGCAACTCAGAGGTTGCATAAATGGCAGACGCCATCGAAAAGCGCATTCAGCTCAAAGCGCCTGTCTCGCGGGTCTGGCGGGCGCTCACGGATTCCCGCGAGTTCGGCGAATGGTTTCGCTGCAAATTCGAAACGCCCTTCGTCCCCGGTGAGACTTGCCGGGGCCACATCCTCTATCCCGGCTACGAGCACCTGGTCATGGAGATCGTGGTCCGCACCATGGACCCCGAACGCCTCTTCTCCTTTACCTGGCACCCATACGCCGTCGATCCGTCGTACGACTACTCGCAGGAGCCCTCCACGCTGGTGGAATTCCGGCTTCAGCCCGCACCCGGCGGCACGCTTCTCCTGCTCACGGAATCCGGATTTGACGGTATTCCCGAGCACCGCCGCGAGCAGGCCTTCCTGCGCAACGATGGCGGTTGGACGCAACAGCTCAAGAACATCGAAGCATATGCCGCGGAGCACCCGTAATCCCCTCCCTCGCAGGTCCCGCGCGCCAGTATTCGCAGCCCTCGGTGACGATACCCGCCTTGCGCTCCTTACGCGGCTCGCAGGCGGCAATCGCCACTCCATCTCCGGGCTCACCGCCGGGTCGCCCCTCTCCCGCCAGGCGATCACCAAACACCTCCGCGTGCTCGCAGATGCCGGTCTCGTGCACGCCGTCCGGGAAGGCCGCGAGAGCCTGTTCGAGTTCGATCCGCGTCCCATACAGGACGCCTCGCAATATCTGGACCGCATCTCGCAGCATTGGGACCAGGCGCTGGCCCGCCTGAAAACTTTCGTGGAAAACTAGCGTCGTCATATTGCAACCCGGCCGCCGCCGCTGCTACCGTTATCAAAGAGCTTAGGAGTCTAACCACACATGAGCAAAGTGAGAGTTCTCGTCGGCACGCGCAAAGGCGCGTTCGTTCTGGAAGCCGATGGCAAACGTAAGAATTGGGAAGTGAACGGACCGTTCTTCGGCGGATGGGAACTGTACCACCTGAAAGGCTCGCCCGCCGACCCCAATCGCATCTACGCATCGCAATCCAGCGGCTGGTTCGGCCAGCAGATCCAACGCTCGAACGATGGCGGCAAAACGTGGGAGCCCGTCAACAACAAGTTCGTTTACGACGGAGTCCCCGGCACGCACCAGTGGTATGACGGCACGCCGCACCCGTGGGAGTTCAAGCGCGTCTGGCATCTGGAGCCGTCCCTCACTGACCCCGACACTGTGTACGCCGGCGTGGAAGATGCGGCGCTTTTCAAGTCCATTGATGGCGGCCAATCCTGGAACGAACTCGCGGGTTTGCGCGGACACGGCTCCGGCCCGCACTGGTCGCCGGGCGCCGGCGGCATGGGTCTCCACACCATCATTCTCGATCCGTCAGACCCCAACCGCATCTACATTGCGATTTCGGCCGCGGGCACCTTCCGCACCGACGATGGCGGCGTCACCTGGAAGCCCGTCAATCGCGGCCTGGTCTCCGAGTTTCTCCCCGAGAAGACCGCGGAAGTCGGCCACTGCGTTCACCACGTGGCGATGCACCCCGCCCGTCCCGGCGTGCTCTTCATGCAAAAGCACTGGGACGTGATGCGCAGTGACGACGCAGGCGAAAACTGGCGCGAAGTCAGCGGCAACCTGCCCACCGATTTCGGTTTCGTCATCGACGTACACGCACACGAGCCCGAAACTCTCTACGTGGTCCCCATCAAAAGCGATGGCGAGCACTATCCGCCCGATGGCAAGCTTCGCGTCTATCGCAGCCGCACCGGCGGCAACGAATGGGAGCCGCTGGCCAACGGTCTGCCCCAATCGGATTGCTACGTGAACGTGCTTCGGGACGCGATGTCCGTCGACCAGCTCGACGAATGCGGCGTTTACTTCGGCACTACCGGCGGCCAGGTCTACTGCTCCAGCGACGCCGGCGACACCTGGGCGCCGGTCGTCCGCGACCTTCCGGCCGTACTCTCGGTGGAAGTGCAAACGCTCGCATGACGATCCGGGTCGCCCTGCCTGCCCACCTTCGCAATCTGGCGAAGGTGAGCAGCGGCGAAGTCTCCGTCACACTCGATGCGCCCATCACCATCCGGCGCGTCATCGATGCGCTCGAAGCGCAATACCCGAAGCTCGGCGGCACGGTCCGCGACTACACCACCGGACAGCGCCGCCCGTTCATCCGCTTCTTCGCCTGCGAAGAAGACTGGTCCCATGAGTCGGTGGATACGCCACTACCCGAAAAGGTCGCCGACGGCCGTGAGCCGCTGCTCATCATTGGAGCGATTGCCGGGGGTATGTAATCGTACGTCCAGCCTGCCAGACTAAACGGCGATGTTATCCCATCGCCGGCTTCTTCCTCTCCTCTCGCTCCTCTGTTTCACCGCTGCACTGGCGTCCGCGCAGGGCAGTTTTATGGTGTGCACCGCGTCCTCCGACAACACGGCAAATTTGCGCGCCGAAGGCTTTACAGAGCGCGCCGGCGATATCCTGATCGTCTGCAGGGGCGGTTCCGCCTTCACCTCTGAGGGGTCGATTCCGACCGCGAGCATCAGCATCTTCTTCGGAACGAACGTCACGAACCGGACCGGCTTCCTGGGTCTCTCCAATGTCTCCGATGCCATGCTCCTCATCGATGAGCCCGGCGCGAATGTTGGCACGTTCGGCTCCAGCCAGCCCCAGGTGCTTTGCCAAACGCCCACTACCGGCTGCAGCGAATCGGCCGTTGTCAATAACGGCTCCAACACCCTTGCGCCCGGCGCACCGAATGTGTTTCTTGGTGTTCCCACCGGGAACATCATGACCTTCAACGGAGTGCCGATCCTCGCGCCGGGTGCATCCGGTACACGCATATTCAGAATCACCGGAATCCGCGTGAACGCTTCGGGTCTGAACCTCTCAAGTGGCTCGGCTCCGGTTCAGGCATTCATTACCGTCTCCGGCGGTACGTCGCTTCCGCTCACCAATTCTCAACAGGTTGTCGGCACAGCGGTCGCCGGACTCACCACGCAAGCACAAGGCAACCTGAACACATTCGCGCAGTGCCAAAACACCACGGCGGACGCCACAGGCGGAGGCCAGATCGCGGGCGTTCTCTCCTACCAGGCGAATTTTCTGAATGCCTTCCGCACGCGCACCGCATCCGGCGTTTCCGGCCCGCTCGACAACGGCTTCACCGCGCAAAACGTTCCAGGCACCCTCTACAACGGCTCGGAATCCGGCTTCATTTTTCCCGACGCCACTGCTCCCACGCAGGGGCCCACCGGTTTCGGCTCGCCGCTCGTCAGAGAAACGCCGCACGCCAGGGCTCCCATCAACACGATTTTCGCCGGCCTCACCGATTACGGCACACGCTTCAAAGCCGTCTTCAACAACATCCCGAGCGGCGTTACCGTGCTGGTCTCCACGGTCAACATCGCGAGTACGACTTCGGCGGCGACTACAGCCTCCAGCAGCTATGCCGTGTTGGTGAATGGCGAGACCGCAGGCGATTCCGGCGGTTCCGCGCCGACCATTGCCTCCTCCGCAACCTTGAATCGTGTGCCGGTGGTCGCCCTCACGGCGGTGAATGGAGTTGCGACTGTCACATGGGAAGTTCTCAAAACCGCGAACAACGTTTCGGTGAACGAAAATTTCCAGTTCCTGGTGACCCTTGCCTACACCGCCAACAGCGCGGGTCTCGGAACGATCGGCGTCAGCCAGAGTTTCGCGCCCACTGGCACAAACGGCGCGTTTACGCTGGGAGCCGCGGGCCTCGCATCAAGCAGCCTTCCCGTGCCGAGATTCGCGGATTTGTCATCGGTGGCCCCACTCGCCACAATCGTGGGGTGCGCCTCGCTCACTCTGAACGCTCCCAGCGTCGTATACGGAAATGCCGCCAGCGTAACTGCCAGTGCCGGCAGCATCGCCAGCGGAAGCATCAGTCTCTCGGTGAATTCCGGCGCGGCCGTGACACAGACGCTCGCCGCGGGCGCCGCCACTTTCAATTTGGGAAAGCTCGCAGCCGCCTCCTATAACCTGAGCGTCATTTACAACCCGGGCAACCTCGTGTCTGCATTCACCACCGGCACTCTCGTCGTCAGCAAAGCGCCGCTCACCGTCACCGCCACGGCGTCGAAGGTTTTCGGCGCGCCCGTTCCCTCTTTCACTCCCGTATTTAGCGGCTTCGTCAACGGCGATACGCAAGCGGTCGTCAGCGGCACTCCCACCCTCACCACCATCGCGACTGCCGCATCCGCCGCCGGATCTTACCCCATCACGGCCGGCGCCGGTACCCTATCCGCGAGCAACTACTCCTTCACGCCCTCCAACGGCGTCCTCACCATATCGAAAGCGTCCACGACCACGACCATCGCTACTTCGGGAGCTCAACTCACAGCCGTTGTCTCGCCGGTTGCTCCGGGTGCGGGCACGCCCACCGGCACCGTGCAGTTCCTCAACGGAGCCACCGTGGTTGCGACCGTCACTCTCGCAGCCGGCTCCGCATCCATCGCGACTCCCTCCAGCGGCTCGGTCAGCGCCGTCTACTCCGGCGACACCAACTTCACCAGCAGCACTTCCTCTTCGCTCATCTTGAACCCGCCGGTCGCGGCCATCACCCTGACCAGCAGCGCCAATCCGTCCCTGCTCGGCCAATCGGTGACCTTCACCGCCGCCGTCATCATCACCGGCGGCCCGGCTGGTCTGCAAGCCGGCGGCAGCGTTCAGTTCTTCGATAGCGCCAAGTCTCTCGGCAGCGCTTCGCTCTCGAACGGCCAGGCGGCCGTTTCCACCAGCACGCTGACATTCGGCTCGCACAGCATCACGGCGCAATACAGCGGAGATGGCGCATTCCCGCAGGCGCAAGCGGTGCTCGGCCAGACTGTGAACGCGCCGATCTCCATCACCGCTTCAGCCGGAACGCCGGCGATCTTCGGGCAACCTGTTGCCCTCACCGCGAAGATCACCACCGGCACAGTTCCGGCGAACTATCCGGCGCCTACCGGCCAGGTGACGTTTTCACTCGAAGGCAGCAGCCCGTTCGCACCCGTGACCACGCTCGCCATCGGGCCCCTCACAAGTAGCGCCGCGACAGTCAACGTCAGCACGCTCACGGCGGGATCGCATTACCTTCAGGCGAAGTACTCCGGCGATTCCAACTGGCCGTCCGTAGCCACAGAATTCCTGGTGCTCGTCGGCCCCGCTGCCACATCCACGTCCGTGAGTCTCACGCTTGCCTCCAGCCAACTGACACTCACCAGCACGGTTGCGCCACTAGGCGCCGCGTCGGGAACGCCCACGGGGGCCATACAGTTCGTCGACTCGCTGACACAGAATGTGATCGCGACCGGGAATCTGGCCGGCGGCGCGGTCGCCGTCTCCGCGCCTTCAACGGCGATGGCGCGGCCCATCGAAGCCTTCTACGCGGGTGACGCCAATTTCGCCGCCAGCAACTCCGCGCCGCTTCCTGCGGTTGTCAGTGCGGCGAATCTGCTCCCCAATTTCGCGCCCGATGAGATCGCCAGCATGTTCGGTGCGACAGGGCTCCCTGCGCCGCCAACCTCGCTGCGGCCGCTCGGCGCGAAGGAATCCGTCGTCACCATCCAAGTCACCGACAGCGCCGGAACCCAACGCCCGGCCGACGTCTACGGTGTCTTCTCTACCCAGATTAACTTCATCATCCCCGCCGGCACAGCTCCCGGACCTGCGCTGCTCTCCATCGCGCTCCCCTCTGGTTCGGTGACTACGGTGATCCCCATCAGCGCGTCGGCCCCCTCGCTTTTCACCACCGGGATGAACGGACAGCCGCCCTACGCCGGACAAATCGTCTACGTCCATGCCGACGGCACGCAAACCACCGCCGATGCTTCCACCGCGCTCGCCGCGTCCGCGTCCGGAATGCAAATGTATCTCACGCTCTACGGCACCGGCTTCCGCCACGCGACAGCACTCTCCGTCACGGTGAACGGAATGGCGGTCCCAGTCGCGTGGTTCGGAGCGCAGTCCGCATACCCCGGGCTCGACCAGCTCAACCTGGGACCCCTTGCGCTGTCCCTGGCCAGCTCGCCGATCTCCACGATAGTGATCCGGTAACCGAACATTCGGCCGAGCGCGCCCACGGGCGAACTGCGTCCGCCGCAGTCGTGCTCCGCGCAACCCGACAGGAAAGATTCCTGTCGGCACGCACGGTGGAAGCAGTTCTCCTCGAAGACCTTACACCGTCGCAGAGAATCCGGCTCGGCGATTTCACCTTCTCAATCACCTCCGCGGGGCCGAGACGATTTCACCGGGAGAGACCGCCGTCGCCGATGCGCCGCCGGGAAATGGGTCCGCGGACGCACCCTCGCGGGCGACGACACCGGTCAGGGAAACAGCATCTCCCTGCGAGGAGAAACCACCATCCGAGTCCTGCTCTATCGTTACCAGTAACGGCCGCCCTCCGGTGTCGCAACTTTGTTTCAATAAGAAGCCGAATGAAAAAAGTCGCGCTCATCACCGACGGAGCTTGCATAGGCAATCCCGGGCCCGGCGGTTGGGCCTGCGTGCTTCGTTTCGGGCGCTCTTCGAAGGAACTCTTCGGCTTCGACCCGCACACCACCAACAACCGCATGGAATTGATGGCCGCGATCCAGGGCTTGCTGGCCCTCAAAGAGCCCTGCGAAGTCGAAGTAACCACGGACTCCGAATACCTGCTGCATGGCGCGACCAGGTGGATGGTCAAATGGAAGCGCAGGCATTGGTGGCGGAAGCAGGAGCCCATCCGTAACGCCGATCTCTGGATGGAGATCGACGCTCTGGCCGCACAGCACCGGACAACTTGGATTTGGACCAGAGGCCACGCCGGCCACGAGGACAACACCCGCTGCGACTGGCTGGCGCAGCAAGCAGCGGCCGAGCAGCGCAGTTGCTGGCCCGACAATCGTCCGCACGCTCCGTTGCTCTTCGCGCTCGGCGCAGAATACGTTCCACCCAAACCGCAAACCGGGCTCTTTGATGAGGAAGATCCCCCCGACGGCGAAGATCCGGAGGACGACCGGCGGGCGCGCTTTCTATGATCGGACCAGTTTCCCATTCCCTGAGTCCGCGCTCGGCGCGGATTTGGGACCGGGCAGGAGCCCGGCGCATACCAAAAAGCATCCGCGTGAAGCCCCTCCCGCTGCCGCTGTGAAATCGCTTACACTCAGTACTGGCCCCCCGATGAAGATTTCCGCCCTCACCCTGTTTCTCGCCGCATTTCTGCCGGCATTCGCCCCCGCGCAGGTCAAAGGACCCGCGCTCGATTGGGAACAGCGACTCACCACCGCGCGACCCCTGCCGCTCCAGGATGTGCGCCTCACCGGAGGTCCGCTGAAGCACGCGCAGGATCTCGAACTCGAGTACCTGCTCGCCCTCGAACCGGACCGCATGCTCGCGTTTATGCGCCGCGCCGCGAAGTTGGAGCCGAAGGCCAACGGCTACGGCGGTTGGGACGGAGATGGCCGCCAGCTCACCGGCCACATCGCGGGACATTACCTCTCCGGCGTCTCCATTGCCTATGCAGCCACCGGCGACACCCGCTTCCGCGATCGCGCCAACTACATCGTCAACGAGATGAAGCTCATCCAGGACGCGCAAGGCGACGGCTACGTCGGCGCTCTCATGGATCGCGACCGCACCGATGGCAAAATCCTCTTCCAGCAGCTCAGCAAAGGCATTATCCGCTCCGGCGGCTTTGACCTGAACGGTATGTGGTCGCCCTGGTACGTGCAGCACAAAATCTTCGCGGGCCTTCGCGATGCCTACCGCTACACCGGCAACCGCACCGCGCTCGACGTCGAAATCAAGTTCGCCGGTTGGGCCGAGTCCATCCTTCAGCCCATGAGCGATGAGCAGATCCAGCGGATGCTCGCTACCGAATTCGGCGGCATGAACGAAGTCCTTGCCGATCTCTATGCCGATACCGGCGACCCGCGCTGGTTCACTCTGGCCGGCAAGTTCCATCACAACGCCGTGATTGACCGACTGGCCCAGCAGCAGGATATCCTGCCCGGCACGCACGGCAATACCAACGTCCCGAAACTCTATGGCGCGTTGAAGATTTACCTGTATTCCGGCAACCAGACCGAAGGCGCCGCGGCCAAGTACTTCTGGAATGAAGTGGCGGCGCACCATACGTTCGCAACCGGCGGCAACACTCGCAACGAATACTTCGGCCAGCCGGATCATTTCAATGACATGATCGACGGCCGCACCGCCGAAACCTGCAACGTATACAACATGATCAAAATGGCGCGGACCCTGTTCTCCACGGATCACGATGTCCGCTATGCCGACTATCAGGAGCGTGCCCTTCTCAATCACATCCTCGCCTCGCAGGATCCCGAGGATGGCCGCGTCTGCTACATGGTGCCCGTAGGCCGCGGCGTTCAGCACGAATATCAGGGCAAGTTCCAATCCTTCACCTGCTGCGTAGGCTCGGCGATGGAGAGCCACGGCCTGCATGCCGACGGCCTCTATTACGAAGCCGGCGACAAGCTGTGGGTGAACATCTACGCGCCATCCACCGCCGAATGGAAGTCCGGCGGTGTGAAGCTCGAAATGGCGACCGGGATGCCCGTCGGCGATACCGCGACGCTGAAGGTCACGCCGCAATCGTCAAAGAAGTTCACGCTCTTGCTGCGCCGTCCGTATTGGGCGGGCAATGGTTTCGGCGTCAAGGTGAATGGCGTCGCAGTGAGGAACCTGGGCGCCCCGGATTCGTACGTCGAAATCGCGCGCACCTGGAAAGCCGGCGACACCGTCGAGCTCAACATGCCCAAGACGCTTCGCAAAGAAGCGATCCCGGATAACCCCAATCGTTTCGCCGTCATGTGGGGACCGCTGGTGCTCGCAGGCGACCTCGGCGCGGAAGCGGGGCGCGGCAGTGGACCGGCGCCCGAAGCGCCCGTCCTCGTCTCGGACAAGCCGGTTTCCGATTGGCTGAAGCCGGTTGCCGGCAAGCCTGGCACGTTCCGCACCACCGGCGCCGGCCTGAAAGAGGAAATCGATTTCCTCCCCTTCTATGAGCTGCCGCGCCGCCGTTACGCCGTTTATTGGGACATGTATACGCCCACGGAGTGGAGCAGGAAGGAATCCGACTATCGAGCCAACCAGGAGCGCGAAAAACAGTTGGCCGCGGCCACCATCGGCTTTGCGCAACCTGGCCAGATGCAGGCGGAGCGCGACACGAACCAGCAGGGGGAAGGCAGCTCGCCGGTGCACACCGAAAACCGCTTCGGCCGCAATGCGACCAAGTGGTTCTCCTTCGATCTGCCTGTGGATCCGTCCAAGCCCGAGACTCTGATCGTCACCTATAGCAATGACAACACCGGCCAGACGGCCTGCGACATTCTGGTCGATGGAAAAAAGGTTGGAGAGCAGATCGGAGGCCGCCGCAGTCCCGAGCAAGTGGTCCATTTCTTCGATGTCGAGTACAAGCTCCCGGAGGAACTAGTCGCCGGCAAGAAAAAGGTGACGGTTCGCTTCGAAACCACGGACGCCGGCCGAAGGACCCCGTCAGTCTACGGAATTAGAGTAGTAACGACCAGCCTCCAGTCTGGTCGCTAATCAGTTTTTCCTGTTGAGGAAACACCTCGCGTTTCTGACGGCGTATCGCGTTTAGCGGCCGCTTACCGATGCACACGGCCGCTATGCGTGGTGTTCCACCCCCGTTCCAGATCTGTTCTAGACTGGTCTGATGGATGCGAAATTCCAGGCGATTCTCGACAGCCTGCCGCCAAAGCTACCCCGCTCCAAGTTGGAACCCTACGCCGATCTGATCCGCGAGTTGCGCAAGCGAGAACGAAGTTACCGCGAAATCGCGGGCCTTCTCAAGGAACGTTGCGGAGTGAATGTCGGCGTTCACACGCTCTACAGCTTTGTTCGGACCAGGGGCATCGGCGAGGCCGATGGGCGAATCGCTGAGCGGGCCGGAACAGGTGTCCCTGCGTCCGGCAGCACGGGCCGGCACCGGCGGTCGCGATCGGCGCCTCCGAGAAATGAGCGATGAGCATCAGCGTCTGAATCGATTTCTGCCTGACGCATTGTCGAAGGATCAGAGAGGAAACTTCATGGCTGAGGAATCGCGAGCGAACGATCCGGAACTGCCCCGCATTCAATTCTTGGAGAATGAACTCGACCTTTGCAAGACATTCCTGGATCTCGCAGCGATCGAGAGCGGAGATCCAGCCGCGGCTCACGCTGCCATGGCCAACGCTCGAGAGGGCTATGACGTCGCGCTGACCT